>JYMV01009958.1_pt1 | contig 14108 bp, 8 predicted proteins | sample 338911 | NCBI WGS metagenome assembly JYMV01 (sample SAMN03354496, study PRJNA234377) | hydrothermal vent metagenome | biome: Deep sea; feature: Hydrothermal plumes at the Eastern Lau Spreading Center, Western Pacific Ocean; material: Seawater | place: Tonga | collected 2009 | depth 2000 m m
AGGGAAGCGACTTGGATGGCCCGGGATGGATGCTTAGGGGTGAGAGTGGATTCTCGCTCAACATCGCTGACGGGGGTAGTTTGAGTGCCATCAACTCAACCATCTTCGGTGCTCAACTCAGCATCGACGGGAGCGCTTCGGGCACCGACAGCTGGATTAGAGATTCAGGCCCGGTCGAACTCTCTGGAAGCATCTCCTGGAACGGCGGCGGTTTCAACGGCTCTCGGGACGACCATGACATCAAGGCGACTGTGGCTGCCACAATCGATGTGCAGAACGGCCAAATCACCGGCGGATTCGTCGACATCTACGAGCGCCACCTCTCCGGCCAGGTCCTTCAATTCCCAGGCTTGGGGGCCACTTTCAACCTCACAGGTGTGGGGCCCAACGAAGTCACCTACCAAGGCATGTCAGTCACAGACGGCACTTACACCGTAGCTGGTGACGAAGCGAATGGCGTCCGAGTGGTGGAAATCGGCTACGCCGATGGCACCGTCTGGACCGAATCAGCGACGATTTCAGACATTGAGTGGTTCACCGCGTGGGGCACCTATTCGAGTACCGGCGGGCCACTTGCGAAGGAGGTCAATCCGACAATCGACATCCCTAATCTGCCGGTGGTCAGCGTCTCCGATGTGGATGTGGGCACCGCTGCAACTCTCGGCAAGCGGGCATATGTGACAGTAACACTCCAGAACACAGGAACTGGCCACGCCAATTATGTGGCAATCGAATGTTATGATGGAGAGTTCAGAGCCGACATCAGTCCGGCCTATCCGTTCGCAAGTGTTGCTGCAGGTGAGAGTTCCGAAATCGAACTACGCTGGGGGCACGCCGAAAGTGGGAACGCCACCCTCACATGCAAACCACTCACACCCACACAGATCTCAGTAGAGGGGCTTCTCGGAGGTGGAGGTGCTGAGAGTCAGGACGCCACTTGGTCTGCAGCAGTTGACGCATCGGGAATGAGTCCGGTCATCATCAGCCTACTCATAGCATTGGTCGTTGGAGTGATGTTGGTCGCCTACTTCTCCGCAGCACGCGGACTGAAGGATACTGAAGTCAGAGTAATCAAGATTGAGCGAGACGAACTCGATGACCTCGAGGATGATCTCGACGAAATAGAGGACTGATCAGCAAGCCTCAGTAGGCTCGTACGGCTCGTTTGGTTCCCCGTCCTCATCGACGGAACTGTCACGAGTCTCATTGTAGTCCCACCAGAACTGGTAGCCCTGACTAGCCGAATCGCTGAACACATCTCCAAATGGTGAATCATGGGTGACTGTGATGTCAATGGAATAGCAACCATCTCCATCATAGAAATCACTTCTAGGAATGTAATTCTGAGTGCCACCGAAAGCGTCCAATTTGACCCCCGTGCCATCTAAGCCTAACCAAGCACTTTCAACTAAACCACCACCGTCAGTCCATGTAGCGGTTGAACCATCCACCGTTACAGTGGGGAAGGTGAATACGGTCGTCCCCTCAAAGGAGATGTTTGCGACGATGGTGTAGTCTGAACCGACATGCAGCATTACACCAGTCGAGTTGCTCTCCACTGGGTCGATTGCGCCGACGCCTACACGGAACTGAGCACCGAGGTGATCCAAACCGTTGTTCTCACAATTATTTGATTCCCCACTCTGATCACAGTTGGTATTCGGTTCTGTCAAGGCAATCAACTCACCGTCAACATCGTTGATCGTGCGATCCATTATTGCTCCATCTGCAGAATAATCCGAGGAAGAAGATGTCCCTTGGCGAACTGAAATGATGTAGTTTACATCTGATGAATCACTAGCAACACCTCTCGCATTGCCTTGGTAAAAATCAGAGAATGGAATCTCATACCATGACAACTTGGCCGTTGGCTGGAATGTGGCAGTGTGGGCGGTGACACCACCATAGTTGATGTCAATGGAAATGTCATCATCTGGAATCCCTCCTATCATGGAAGTACCAATGAATACCTGAACACGCAATGAATCATCTGCCTCGTTCATTTCAACCCCTGCGACTGAGATGCTGTTGCCCCCCAAGGAAAATCCCATTACCGCTTGATATGCGATGAAGAGAATCAGCAAAGCGACGATTCCACCGGCAATTCCCTTCTTTTGAGATGCGCTGATAAATGGTGATCCTGCATCATCGGTGACCCCCGCACGTTCCAAGAGTCCTCCTGGACTCTCAAGGATTGTTGCCTCGTTCGACTCCGATGTACTCGATTCCGCTGTCGGCTCATCGCCCCCAACATTCTGCGCCTTCTCTAACAACCCACCAGACATGGTTTCCCCTCAGACACTATGCTATGACTCTCAAGCCGTTATCAACCCGTTGGCTGTGCGCGCACGCGAGGGCGCGCATAGGTATGCGTGGGAAATGACCTCGACAAACGCAGACTTGAGGGCCCTGTGCAGGCGATTGATGTTCTGGTTCTAGAACATCGGCGGACGCAGTCCCTGCAACTCTTGGACCGCCTCGTCGTGCTCTTCCTCAGTGCGGCGTCGTGCGATGAAAGCAGCTCCAAGGGCAACCATCGTCAAGGATGGAACCAACTCGAAGCCGGGCAGGTAGACACCACGGACATACAGAGTGACCATCTGGGTCTGGTAGTTGGGAATGCCCTCAGTTCTGACCGAGTACTCACTCGTCGCCCTGAATTGCAACTGATAGTAGGTGTCGGACCAGCCTTGGACCTTTGGCGTTCTAATCATCACTCGCACCTTGTCGGCTGGAGCCTGAGGTTCGATTTCAGTGGAGATGGTCGGTAGGGTGATTTGGAAATCTGCCTCCTCCAAATCATCTCGGTTTGCGATCTCGATGTTGAAGCGGTCGTATGCGTTGCCGTCGTTGTAGACCTTGAACTCGAAGATGTAGTCAACCTTCGGGCGTAGTTGCTTGAACGGCTCCTCAGCCTCGACACGGAGGCGACTGAACTGCATGATGGTGGCCATCACCTGTGTTGGGACTGATGGACAGGTGGTGCATGGTATGCCAGAGGCGGAGACGACTCTCGCTGTGATGGTGATGGTTCGGCTGCCCTCAGCTTGACGGTTCTCTCCACGGACAACGACTTCGAAGGTGGTTGAGTCGTATGCTCCGACGGTTACGGAACCGGGTGATGCGGCCGCCAAGCCACCGGTTGTCACCTGAATATTGACCTCCTCGACATATTGGGTCGGGTTGGTCGCGGTGCAGTAGGTCGTACCGACTCGCTGGGCACCCGGATGAACTTCGATGGGGATTGCAGCAGGGGAGCAGGCAACGTTCACTGTAGGGTTAGGGGAGATTTGCGCAGATGCGTTTGCTGCCACCCCAGCCCATGTACTCAACACATACAAACAGATGATGAGAACCATCCTCCTAGTCGCCTTACCCTTCACTCTAACACCTTCGGTGAACTGTCGCATTCAGTCTAATATAAGGATATGGGGGTAGTGAATAGACTTTGCGTCCCCGTTTCAGAACTCATCCAATTCAAGGTCATCGAAGTCATCGCCGAAGTCATCGTCCAAACCGAAGTCGTCATCGAAAACCTCCGCACGGCGAGAACTGACCAACTTCACAACCACGACTGCCGCTCCTACGACGGCGAAAATGAGTAGCCCCACTCCGACCGCGACCGCCCAACTCGGGATGCTGTCGAGGGAGATGATCTCGGTCTTCGCCTCAGTCTGCAGAAGGAATATGTCTGCAAACTCAACAGGGTCACCTTCGTCCTGAGCCCTCTTGCTGCCGACCCAGACCTTGACCTCGAAGCGACCGTCGCCGACCTCTTCGGTGGTTGAGACTGAGATGGAGAGGCCCTTCGACTCGTTGATGTTGAGTTGAACGGAACTCTCGCTCAATACCATGATGACTCCGAATTCCTCCAAGCCGCTTTGATTCTCGATTCTGATAAGCAGCGTGTCTTGGGCGTTCCCGGTGTTGCGCACGGTGAAGTTCACCGTCCCTGCAGAGTTGTATGCGAGAGACAACTCCTGCCCCTCCATCTCGTAGCTCGGCCAGCCGAAAGGCTCGACATCGACCTTCAGCTGGAGTTCCTCCTCGGAGCCACTCCAAGGCGAAGGTCCGGCAGAGGTGACTTGGTAGGTGATGTTGACCAGCCGGGTGTCGAGAGACATGCGATCCGCCCCGATTACCACTATCTCGAAGGTCTCTTCACCGTTGGCAGGAACCGTGACCTTGCCCGGAGCGGAGTAGGATAGGTCCGAAGAGTCTACCTCGATGGTGACCTCCTCGTCGAGGAAGTAATCGTTGGTGACAGTGCAGGAGAAGGTCGCAGTACGGGAATCGCCCGGTCCAACCTTGATGCTGTGGGTGCTAGGGGTGCATTCCATGTCAGCATCAGGTGTCAAACCGGGTTGAGCGGCCACCGGAGCGAAGGATAGGAGGAGCGGCGCGAGCAGGATGAACGCGAGGGCGAGGTGAGTGGCTGGAGAGCCGATTCTCAAGGACACCACCCGTAGGGTGGCAGGCGTCATATTTCAGCGTGCGGGCTGAACGGCCACCGCCGCCAACTTTGAGGGGTGTGCGCGCCGAGGCAGGTTTGAGGGCCCGTAGCTTAGTCTGGTTAGAGCGCTCGGCTCATAACCGAGTGGCCGCCGGTTCAAATCCGGTCGGGCCCACCAAGCGAATGTAATCTGGCCCGCCGGAATTGAAGGTAGCGCGAACTGAACGAATGCAATCAATTAGGTCCGAGAAGTCCCTTGGCCAACTCCTCGCACTCATCCCGCACAGCCCGAGGAACGAACAGCATCGAGCGACTGAACTCGCCGGAAATCGACTCGATCATTTTCGAGGCCTCCATGATGTCACGCCCATCATCGAGATGAATCCCCGCCTCATACGGCAGGTAACCCTCCTTCTGGAGAGGGGTGTGGATCACATCTTCCTCACCATCGAAACCGGCCGCGGAAACGACCTCGCTCAGCGGTCCAATGAGGGACTGAGCCTGCTCCTTGGTCAGTTCCAGACGAATTCGCTTGTGAAAGTCATCTCTACTCGACAACCGCCGCGCACAATTCGACAGCACCGGGTCGTCATGGCCTGCCCATTGGAAGACATCGGCGATGACGAAGGAGTCGGTCAGCCCGGCATATCTTTGCGGAGTCAACTCACGGTTGGAGAGCATATCTCGCATCTTGAGTGAGAGAGGAAGGTCACCGTTTTCATGCAGTTCGCGCGCCCGTTTGAGAACCCGCACATAGTAGGCCTGAGTCAGCATGTTCAACTTGTGGAAATAGACCAACTGATACATGTGCCAACGGGTCACGAGGTAGCCTTCCACCGCCCCGACACTATCCAATCCGACAACTAGGTGGCCATCCTCCGAGACGCCCAACGAGCGCAACAACCTCTCATGGTCAAAGCCCCCCACATCAGCGCCCGTGCACAACTGGTCACGCAGCAGATAGTCGAGTCGGTCTACATCGAGTTGGCTTGAAACTATTTCATGCAGGAACGGCTTCTCCACCGTACCATCCATGATTGCAATCAAGCGCGGCAGACTTTCGCCTAGGAGGATGCTCAAAACCTGTGAAAGGTCGCATTCAGGGTCTGTCATGATTCTCAGCCCCCACTCTTCGTGATCGGCGAAGGTTGCGAAGACCTCCGGAGTCTCGAACATGTGTGAGAAGGGTGGATGTCCGACATCGTGTAGGAGAGCCGCTATTGGAACCAGTCTTGCGTCTTCATCGGATATCAGATGAGGGTGTTTTTCCCGTAGGTTGTCAATCAGTTTCCTAGCCAGGTGGAATGCTCCGATTGAGTGGGAAAATCTACTGTGGGTCGCGGAAGGGAAGACATAGTGGCAGGTCGCCAACTGCTGGATGTAACGCAACCGCTGGAAGGTCTGCGTATCGACGATTAATCGTGCTTCGTCAGGCAGTTCGATGTCTCCGTGAAGTGCATCTCGAATGAATCGCTTGTCACCCATCAACACTCCTCCAGCGCTCGACGGGGGCTGTCACTTTCCTTCAACCCTACCCCGAGTCATCGGAGCGCCGCTTGAGCCAATACCAAGCGCTTAGGTTGACGATTATGACAGAGATAATCCACGCTGCGAAACTCAACATCACAAGCTCAAACATGCCGTCGGCTCGTGGGTAGAAGATAGCGACGAGGAGAGCGTAGAGAGATACTGATTGGGAGCCGAGCATCATCGGGCCAATCGCTCCTGCTGGAACCGCTTCCCCTTGAGCCAGCCAAAGTGCAACCATGCTAGTCGTGAAAATCGCCGGGAAGATGCTCATCACCCCGCTCGACAGTGGGTTGCCCATACCGGCCAACCAGACCGCCACCCCGATGGAGGCAGCCGCGGCGAGTCCCCTAACTGCTAGAGTAAATGCGCTGACGCGCTTGTGACCCCGTGGTGTGGGAACCCGCTTCAAGCAGGCCCATGTCGCCAACAGGCAGCCGATGAGCAGGGCTGACCAGCCGATTCCAATGGATGAACCACCCCCACTAACCGCTCCCCTCACAAGGAAGATGGAGCCTCCCGCGGCCCCAAACCAGAGAGCCAGAGTCAGCACCGTGATTGCTGTCAGTCGTAAACTGAATCGCCACTCGGGAATCTTAGGGGGGATGATTCGCCAAAGGTAGAGAAAACCTGCGTTCAGAATCAATCCGATCGGGACGATTCCCATCGCTGATTGAAATTCGGCAACACTTGCTGATGCGTACCATATGCCAAACGCCGCGGGGACGATGGTGGATGGGACGGTGGCGAGAACCCCGCCGTGTAGGCCACCCCATCTCTCGATGGCAATCGTCACCAGAACGGCCGCGACACCTGCGACCAACGCCGATATGAGAATCCCGCCGACGGCCATTTCAACCGGTTCCTATTGAGACATTATGTCATCCATTTCGAGGCTCAGCCGACTGCGCCTCAGCATCATCCTTGAAGCCATCCTCGTAGAGTAGTTCTGCCGGCAAGCTGAGGCCGAGCCGGGTTCGCACTTCCGAGAAGTGCCCCTTCAACATCAGAACCGACAACACGAGACCTAGCAGGAGGATGATGAGCAGAGAGGTTAGCAGAACCAGCAAACCAGAGAATCCACCGGTTTCCTCAGTAGCAGAGATTGCGGTCTCGCCCATCACATGGAGATGAACGACCGCGTTGGTCGAGGCGTTGTCACCGACGATGGCTCGCATCATGATCGTCTGGTTTCCAGTGACCTCGTTTCCGGGAAGATAGCGGAGTCTGTCAAGCAACATCTCGTGAGTGACTATGACATTCGTCTCACCAGCCTCAAACTCCGTGTGATCTGACCAGTAGTCACGCATGTCCCAAGTGCGCCACTGAACCTTCTGAACATCTCCAATGATGGCAAAATCCACCGAACCACCCGGCCCAACATGTACCCTGCTGTCGCCGCTTGTTGGACTGATGGAAGAAACATTCACCGCCAATGTCAATCCGTAAACTTGGTTTGCAGCCTCATCGACGGAAGGTTCGGCATTCACATGGCCATGGCCGTAGACATTGTTCTGCCTGTTCTTGGGAATTAAATCCTCGATGCAGGGCTCATTCGCGGCCATATAGATGCACAATCGATAGGTTGCAGTCTCCTGCATGATATTACGAACGTCGAAGGGAGAAAGGTCCGGATTTGCCTGATACATCAGTGCCGCTAGACCAGCCGCTCCGGGAGTCGCCATGCTGGTCCCGGACTTTGATGTGTAGCCGGTACCTGTGTTGAAGTCAACAGACATCACATTGCTTCCGACGAAGGCGATGTTCGGCTTGATGCGACCCTCTTCGGTTGGTCCCTGACTTGAGTAGATCGCAATTGCCGTGTTCTTGTCAAGCGCACCGACGGTGATGACATCCTCTGCGCTTCCGGGAGTCCCGATCTGGGCGCTGAATGCTGAGTTTCCAGCGGCGATGAAGAGAGCGATTCCGTTGCGAACCATCTCGTTCGCCATTCGATTGGTCGACTCCTGCTCAGAGGCTGTCCACTCCGAGGCACCCGGGCCACCCAGACTCATGCTCGCAGCGCGAATGTTGAACTTGTGCCGATTGTCAATCGTCCACTGCATCCCCTGCATCACTTGAGCGAAGGAGCCTGAGCCAGCTGCAGAGAGTACCTTCACGCCTACGAGTTGCGCCTGCGGAGCGACTCCGATATACTCGTAGTCCGGCGCCCCGGTTCCTGCCGTGATGCCAGCACAATGGCTGCCGTGACCTTGGTCGTCGTACGGCTCGACATCGGTTCCGTTGGTGTCGTCAGGGCGATTAATGACATCGTAGAAGCCGATGACCTTCGGGTCGTTGGTCTCGTTGTTGTCATCCAGGTCGTCGAGCCCGGAGTGGTTTCCATCGATTCCGGTGTCGATGATGGCCACCACCGAGCCGGCCCCTGTGTAGCCAGTATCATCCCACACATTGGTGATTCCGTGAATTTCATTGACATCGTTCATCTGAATTGTGAGGATTCCGTCTATTTCGACCAGAACGACTCCTGGCAGGTTTGCGAGGTTGCCGATTTCCGCAACCTCGACAGAGCCGGCAATTGAGTCGATGACATGGTATCGGAACTGAACTCGGAAGTCGACCGAACGCTCGAGGAGCCTCTCATCGGCCTCGGTCGGTAGATGATCAAAGTCGACGATGACACCGATGCGCCCCTCGTGGTCAACCCAATCGTACTGAGTGCTTCTGATGGCGATTGGGATGGCATCGTGAATCTTGTCGCCATCCTTGTCCATGTTGGTGGTCTCCCACCAAGGTAGTTGGTCCACCTCGGAAGCAGGGTTGACCTCTGGAGTGACCGCAGCACCCAGCACAGGCAGCATGAACATGGCCAACACGGCGATACTCAACCAAAGCATCCGCACGCGACGAATGACCTCTCCATTCACTGAAACCATGCTGCTCACCCTATGGGTGCCCCCTAGTCGCTTTGAATCTGACCCCATTCGCCGTCACGCTGTAATCGGCTCCCCATTACTCGCCCATGCGTGAAGGCCACGGTGTTTGATGTGAGGTTGAGTAGATGAAACAACTGCCGAAACGGCAAGGACACCAGCCAAATCAACCTGCCCAACTTTGAAGCCTACGCCACCCTTGAGCGCGCTCATGGTGAAACTTTGGGCGATGTTCTTTCTTAGCATCCTACTTGTCAGTGTGATGAATTTCTACGCTGTGTACAGAGAACCAGATTTGGTGGATATTACCGACGCACACGAGCATATTCGTGAAAATATCAAGGTAAAGGGCATATTGACCTCCTACATCATCGATCCATATGACAGCGGAACCGATAGGGTCGATTTGTTGGTCGAGGATGACTTCAATGTCATCGAAGTCCGATGGACTGAGACAGGGATGCGCCAATCCGGCAGGGAGGACGGGCTTCCGACCACACTCCCCCCAATTGGGACTCTCGTCGAGGTGGTTGGCGAAGTCACGGAGTGGAATGGCCGCATTTGGCTCTCCTCGACGGGTGCGGGCGCAATTCAATATGACGACGATTGGGTGCCGCGGGTGCATACCATCAATTTGACCGGAGTTTCCCACAATCCGAGCGCCTTCGATGGTGACCTGCTACAGCTTACTGGCTACGCTGGAGATGTGCTTGAAGGCAATGTCACGCGACAGACTGCCTCTCTGATGGACCACCCCTCGTATGGAAATGCGAAGCACATTATCTCGCTTGCAATCGAGGGCCGGCTCGACAAGTCCTACGAAGCCGGCTCAAAAATCAGTGTCACCGGCTGGCTGCGCTGGTCGGAGAGAGATTTCCGTTGGCAGTTACAGACCCATGCGACTCAAATCGGAATCCTTCACGAGGCGGGCGCAAAGCGGCTATCATGGAGTGCAGACTCAACGACTTGGTCGTACGATATCGATAGTCTCGTCACTTTGGAGGGCACTTCGGTCATCGAAGAAGGAATTTGGTGGATTCAGGGACCAGGTGAGACGAATAGGCTCTGCCTGATACCAGCAGAAGATGATGTGGCGGGTGTCAGTCAGGACTGGAGCGGGCGGTTGGTTTGGGAGGAACAGCGGGTGCAAATCTGCCTCGACCACGGCCAGCAGACCGACTTCACAAACCCAACTGGAAGCATCGGTTCGGAATACACACCACTCTCTGAACTGGTTAGAGACCCCAACGCCTACAGAAACCAGACACTGAACCTCTCTGGCTGGATTGATGGCCCGATCTCCCCGGACTATGACAAAGGCTACCTCGCTGACGGCCCTGACTACTTCTCCCGCTCAACCAAATTCAGAATCATCCTCGAGGGGGCTCGCGCAGAGTGGATTGAGTCTGGAACAAAGGTGAATGTGAGTGCTACTCTGATATGGGACACCGTCGATGCGCGACTTCTGCTCCAAGTCCACCATATCGAAATCGATGCTGATGAGCCGATTCCTGTCGTCTCGTTGGCGTGGACAGATGGCTTCGACGATTGGCAGTGGGACATCAACAAGAGAGTCTCAATCAATGGGATTGTCAAGGAGGTGAACGGGACTCTGTTCATCGAGCGGGAGGGAACCCAAGTTGGCGAGCGACTCTGTCTCTTGGGTATTGGAAGCGAATTGCAGACTCAGACCGCTGCTGGAGTCGCTCCAATAGATTGGGAAGGACGACTGACGACCGTGGAGGACGTCACCGACCGCAGCGTGAAACTCTGCCTTGACCGGCGCTGAGCAACCATAGGAGGTGCGAACATGGAAATTTGGATGACTGAGTATCTATGGCTACTCGCCTCGTTCTTCATCGGCCTCTTCTTGGGTTGCATGACTGGGCTGATTCCCGGTTTCCATGTGAACAATGTCGCACTGATTGCGTTGAGTCTCTCACCGCTTGCAGTCAACCTCGGAATTCCACTTTCGGCAGTCGCCGCAATCATCGTCGCGATGGGCACTGTTCACACCTTCCTCAATTACATCCCGAGCGCTCTTTTGGGTGCCCCTGACGGGGATACTGCGTTAGCGCTGTTACCCGGCCATCGGATGCTGTTGGCCGGCAAGGCGACGAAGGGCGTCGCATACTCCGCGCGCGGCTCACAACTCGGCATGCTACTCTCCGTGCCCCTCCTAATCTTCGCCCGCTTGCTGTTCGGTGAAAACCCCGGTCTTGGACTCTACGCCGAGAGCCGGGAAATCTTGCCATATCTGCTACTCGCCATCTCAAGCTTCCTGATCTTGACAGAGACAACACGGCTCCCGTGGCCCATTTGGATGCAGCGGGTCTCAAAAAATTGGAAACTCAAGGTGCGCGGAAACGATTTTGATTTTTCGTTCTCAGACCACTCCAACATCGCCGGAATGATTGCCGCCACCGCCTTCTTCCTCCTCACCGGTTTCTACGGTTGGGCGGTCTTCGAACTGCCAGGCAACTCACCTGTCGGAATGCCAGCGGGGACCATGCTAATGCCAGGGCTCGCAGGTCTGTTCGGAATCGCCAACCTGATTGACATCTATGTCACAACTTCAGAAATGCCTCCACAGGATGACGACTGGGAACTACCTCCGGCCGGACCGCTAATCATTCCCTGTCTGCTCTCTTCGATCTGCGCCGCTGTGATGGCAATTCTGCCGGGAATGACCGCCGCACAGGCAACTGTCGTCGTGATGACGGTGCGTAACTGGGTTGGCAAGATGAAAGACCCCGATTACATCCCCGCCGACTTTGAATTCGGACCTGGGCAGGCGTCGCACCCAGCGATGCAGGCGATGGCCCGAAGGAAGGAGGTCGAGGCTGCGGAGGAGGCCGCGGAGGAGGCTCAATCAGCAGCAGTTTTCGCACCGGCAGCGACTTCAGTGGGGTCTGACACCGAGGCTGAAACGACTGACTATTCAACCCCGACATTGGACGGAACTCAGCGCGATTTACAAAACGATGAGGCAGCCGCCATGGGGCTAGCTGGAGCGCCCTTGAGTGCCGAGGATGAGGCACTGCTCGCGATTGCGAAGGAAGAGCGGGAAATCTCCCCTGACCTCAACTTGGAGTTGCAGACACAAGAGCAGGACTTGGAGGTCATTGCAATCCTCTCGGCCACAAACACCGCGGTTACTGTGATGGTCCTCGCCTTCCTCTATCTGGTTGGTCGCCCTCGTTCGGGGGCTGCGCTCGCACTGCACATGATGTACCCAATTGACCCGTGGACTGCTATTGAACCACCACCTGATTTCATCCGACTTCTCGCGGTCACCATTGCCTCTGGTTTCATCGCTGTACCAATCATGATTAAGGTAGGGAAGGGCATGATGAAACTACACGAGTTGATTCCACTGCACACCCTCATCATCAGCGTCATCTCGTTCGTCACATTACTCGTCTGGTTGTCGACCGGCTGGATTGGAATTGGAGTGCTCATCACGGGCACGGTGATGGGGCTGATGCCGCCGAGAATAGGGATAAGACGAAGTCATGGAATGGGCATCATCTTGGTTCCGATAATGATCTACACATTCGCAGCAAAAGTGGACTCCTTCGGCTTCACTTGAGTTGAACCGCTCAGCAAAGAGCATAATTGCTTGAGCCTCGCGTGCGAGGTCTAACGACCTCGCCATCATGGAGTGACTGATATGCGCCGAAGCCAACTTGCAACCCTACTCGTACTTCTCACAATGCTGCTCTCGCCACAGTTGGCGATGCTAGATCCACCGGTCGAGCAGAGCCCTGCTTCGGGCCGCTCGGTGGCGTGCGGTGGCGCCATCTGCCTTTCCGAATTGTTCGTGAACGCAGTCGGTAGCGAAACTGACGCGGTCGGCCCCTCAGACTGGACTACCGGGGAATGGGTCGAAATCTACAACGGCGGTGGCTCCACCGTCGACCTCGCTAATTGGTATCTTCAAGACAATTTCCAAACTCCACGCTACCTCGACTTCGGAACAAGCCGCATCGTCTGGCCGCAAAATGCCCAGAACGCCAACCTCGCTCCGGGAGACTACATGGTCATCGCCCGCAACGGCGACGGTCAGTCATGCGGCTTCTGCATGACCAACACCCAAGGGAAAGTCACACTCTACGACGCATCGGGAGTTATGCAACACGAAGCAACCTGGAGCACCTATGCAACCCAGAGCAAATCCCTCATCGAGGGCACCTCCAGCACGGCAGACTGGGTCGAAGCAGGGAGTCTGACACCGGGGCAGGCGAACAGCGGAGGGGGCGTAGGACCGACCTGGAACATCAGCGACCTTCGCATCAGTGAGGTCCTACCCGACTCATGGCCGACCGACGACAACTCGACCTATCCGGGCGGTGAATGGGCGGAAATCGAAAACACCGGTTCCAACTCGATTGACTTAACCGGCTGGAAGATTCAAGATGCGACCGGAAACACACTGCAACTCAACGAATCTCATCTCGTAGGCCACGCAACCTCATCTGCCATCGAACCGGGCCAGCGAAGGGTCGTCGCGGTGAACGGCTTGACCCAATACGGCGTCTTCAACAACGCAAACGGGGATTCGGTCTACCTCCTCAATCCGGCTGGTGAGTATGTCTCTGCGGCCAACTATTCGGGTCCGACGAAGATGGGGCACTCCTATGTCTCGCCAAGCTTCGGGAACGGAAACTGGGTGACCTCCCTGTTCCCGACTCCCGGCGCTTCCGACGCGCGAAATGTCAACGGCAGCAGCCCTCTTAGAATCAACGAAGTGATGGTGAATGCCACCAACAGTTGGGTTTCGTATCCCAATGGCGAGTGGATTGAACTCGCCCACCTCGGTAGTAACCCAGGGGTAGATGTCAGCGGTTGGGAACTGGTCACCGGAACAGGTCAGATAATCCCCGCAGATGTCGGCTTTGTCGACCGTGACAGCGGTTCGGGAACCATTGTCGATGCCGGCTCATTCGTGGTCCTCGCGGTGCCGCCAACTACCGCTGAAATGGTGGTCAATGGCGACCGGCTCTCTCTTCTTGACGGGAACGGAGTGATTTTCGACTCAATTGAGTGGGGTGCTGACCCTGGCATCAACCGGACAGTGATATCATCAGATCCGGAACTTCCCGCACAACCGCAAATGGTCTCTGGTTGGGCTACTCCCGCCGCCGCCAACCCGAACCAACTCTCGGGTTCTGTCAATGAATCAGCATCGTTCAGAATCTCGGAAATCATGGCCAATCCCTCTGGCTCCGATT
>JYMV01045880.1_pt1 | contig 14106 bp, 15 predicted proteins | sample 338911 | NCBI WGS metagenome assembly JYMV01 (sample SAMN03354496, study PRJNA234377) | hydrothermal vent metagenome | biome: Deep sea; feature: Hydrothermal plumes at the Eastern Lau Spreading Center, Western Pacific Ocean; material: Seawater | place: Tonga | collected 2009 | depth 2000 m m
TGCAAAAACTTGTTGATCTGGCAGTTGAATCCTATGGCCAGGTAGACGCTGTGATCAATAATACCGGCCATCCCCCTAAAGGCGAACTGCTAGAAATAACAGATGCGGACTGGCACCAGGCGTTCGACCTGTTGTTAATGAACGTGGTGCGGATGTGTCGCCTGGTGGTACCCTTAATGCTGAAGAACGGCGGGTCCATTGTCAATATTTCCTCTTTTGGCGCAGAGGAACCCAACTTGAACTTTCCCACATCATCCACTATTCGTGCGGGCCTTTCCGCCTACGTAAAGCTATTTGCTGACAAGTATGGTAAGGATGGGATTCGGATGAACAATCTCTTACCTGGCTTTGTAGATAGTTATGATGTAAGCGATGAGATACGTTCTGCCATACCTCTTGGTCGGGAAGCAACGGTAAGTGAAATAGCCAAGACAGCAGCATTCTTATTATCGGAAGAAGCCAGTTATATCACCGGACAAAACATCCGTGCGGATGGCGGTCTGGGGCGGTCAATGTAGTGTTCCTTCAATCGGGAAATAATGTGATTGCAAATGGTGCCCACGATAAACAGTTTTTACCGTATTTTTAAACATGGATTTTATTACCGGTATCATACTTTTTCTGATTGGTTTTTCCGCTGGCGCAATGATCATCTGGTTCATGCGCCAAAAAGAATTGGATTCGGCTCGAGTGGGGAAGGACGGCCTAAAAGATATTTTTGGCAATATGTCGCGGGAAGCGTTAGATCAGAATATCGAAACATTTCTGAAACTGGCGGAAAGCAAGTTTGGCGAACTGCTGAAATCCTCCGATGTACAACTGGACGAAAAGAAAAAGCTCATTGACATCAGTATCAAAGAAATGAAGGATCAGTTGGAAGGTCTCGGCAAACAAACCTCTGAACTGAAAGGCCAGATGGAGGCTTCCCAAAAAGGTATTACTGAATTATCAGACACAACATCACAATTACGGCAAATTCTGTCTAGTTCCCAGGCCCGGGGTCAATGGGGTGAACGAATGGTGGAAGATATATTGAATTTTATCGGCCTTGCGGAAGGTGTTAATTATGCCAAACAGGCCCAGGAAGGTGGGGACCGACCGGACTTCACCTTTTATCTGCCTAAGGACCGGCATATAAATATGGATGTTAAGTTTCCTCTCAGCCATTATGAGAGTTACCTTACTGCTGAAAATGAAAATGATCAGAACAGTGAAAAGAAAGCCTTCCTCGCTGACGTACGCAATCATGTCAAAGAAGTTGCTAAACGCAATTATATCGACCCGGAAGCGGGTACAGTTGATTATGTGCTGATGTTTATTCCCAATGAAAGTATTTATTCATTCCTGAACCAGGAGGACAAGGGACTGATCGATTTTTCCCTGTCCAAGCGGATCTTACTTTGCTCACCGATCACCCTATATGCGATCCTATCCCTAATCCGGCAGGCGGTATCCAACTTTTCTTTGGAGCAAAGAGCAGGGGATATGCAGGCCCTGGTAAGTGCTTTCAAGGAACAATGGGAAAAATTCATAGAAAAGCTGGATGCTCTGGGGAAAACCATTGGTACGGTTCAGAAACATTATGATGAACTCAGTGGGCCGCGGGCGCGACAGTTGGAAAAACCAATGGAAAAAATTGTTGACCTGGAGCTGAAACGACCGGACCAGGATCAGATCGAGAATGACGCTGCGTGAAGCATACCTATATCCTTGTCGCGATCTCTTTATTATATAACTGTATTGGCCCGCCCGAGCCGGATGATGGGCTCATAGACAACATACCATTCGTTATCAACACGGCAGAGGTCTTTACCTTTGCGCTCCGGGGCAATTCCTATGATGTTGATGAATCCTATGATCTTTCCTTTGCTCTTGATTCCAATGCAGTACTTTCTACAACCTTAATTGTTAATGAATATTCGGGAAGTGATTCTACCTTGATTTACGTAAACAATAGTGCGGACTCTACACTGCTGTGGTATTTAATTCTGAGTAACATGGTCTACACCCGCAGTGATACTATGGACGGCAATGCACTTGGTTATCCGGGAAAAATCAATGTGGTCGGTACGAATTTCAACGGTGTAGTGGATTTTCAAATAGTGAAGAAATAGGAATTAAACAAAGATGCAGGCGCTGTTTAAATAGATTAAGTCGGGCTCATAACCCGGAGGTCGCTGGTTCAAATCCAGCCCCCGCTACAATGAAATCCCGTCTTTTGGCGGGTTTTTTATATATCGATATTTAAGACTAACAGTTCTTACATTCCGTATAGTTTATGTAGTACCAGTAGTACCCACTGATTTATAAAAGTATATCAAAGGAGAACAAAATGAAGCGATTACTAATCATACTGCCACTTTTATTTTGGATTGCTTGTGATAACCAAAAAGATGAAGACGGATTTTCATTGCAAGGCACTTGGGTTGACCTGGAAAGTCAAATGAGTAGAAAAAATAGTGAAGTATTATTATTTGATACAAATAGTGGGAGTTTTTCTTATGCATACGTCTCACCTTCAAGTAGTGCCGATGGTTGTTATTGTTATGAAAATATGATATATCAGCAGGTTGATGGTGATAATTATAGGGTTGATTATGGTGATGGGGATGGAGGTGATCCTCTCATAATAGAGGTATTAGAAAGTGGTAATATATCTGTTACTTTCGAATTGTATGAGTGGGTTGAAATAGAATTTTTAAAACAAAGTGATAACCTGCAATCATCTCTATATCCAGCGTGTGAAGGTTCTTTGTGTAATTAAGGGAAATACCAACCACTATGGGTTTTTTGTTTATAGACATTTAGGACTGGTGGTACCTACATTTATTCTGTTTTCTAATGATAGTTATATTTAAGAGGGTACTATGAAACATATAATTTCAATTATTTTATTTACTTCGTGTCTTTTTAGTCAAACAGAGCCTGACACTACATTTGACCTTTCATTACTTGCTACAGGAGAAAAATGGGCTGTTTTCAACCGCACTGTGACTAGAGTAGAAGACGGGGAGAAGACGGGCGTCTATCTGGATGAGAAACCGGGGCAAGGAGTAGCCTGGCTGCCTTCTTTCAAAATTGGTGATGGGGTGATAGAAATAGACTTGAAAGGCAGAAATGAGCCTGGAAGAAGTTTTGTGGGTATAGCTTTTCATGGAATCAACGCAGAGAAATACGAGGCTGTTTATCTACGTCCATTTAATTTTCGAACTGAAAGTGAAGCGCGCCGATCACACTCTATGCAATATGTACTGGTTCCATCGCATGAATGGCGTCGGCTACGAATGGAACATCCTGGTCAGTACGAGGCCGCTATAGTGGCACCCCCCTCTTCGGAGGCTTGGGTTCATTTGCGTCTTGAGTTAGAGGGTCCGACCGTACGGGTGTTCATCGATAATGCATCAGAACCAGCCTTGGTCGTAGATCGAATTGGCGCGGTGGAAAAGGGATGGATTGGACTGTGGGTTGGTCACAACTCGGATGGTATGTTTGCAAATTTAAAGCTAAGGATCAAGCCCCGCCCATCAGCGTGGTTTTTTGATTATAGACATTTAGGACTTGTGAGGTGTAATATTACTCTGCTTAAATATTCCTTATAGTATAAATAGTATCAGTTGTACCCGCGAATTGTTAATAAAGTTTTAGGAGAATAACATGAATATAATAATCATCATTGTTGGCTTAATTTCTATACTTGGGGCAGATTTTGGACCAAATATAAATGTTTCTGAAGGGTTGGGAACATTAAATAAGAGGCCGGACATTGCCGTTGATATCAATAATATAATTCATGTTGTATGGATCAATGCAGATAACAACGCAAATGTATATTATGCACGGTCCGAAGACCATGGTAATACGTTTTCTGCCCCTGTCCAGGTCAATTCAGTTGACGGATATGCCATTGAGATAACGTATAGTGGTCCCAAGATCGAATCTGTAGGCAACACAATCCATATTATTTGGGCAGACGAGCGAAATGGATACGATGAAACAAACATTTATTATTCTCGTTCCTTAGATGGAGGCGATACTTGGACGGTAGAAATTCCCATAGGGGACAATTTAAAATTTAATCTTTATCCAGAAATTTCTACCAGTGACAATGGTAATATTCATGTGATTTATTATTCCTATGGACGGCGGTTTTTAGACTTTCAAAACATCTTTCATCTTTCTTCAGCAGATACAGGCCAATCTTTTAATGACGATGAAATTGTGAATAATTATTCGGGTGCCATTCCCTGTGAGTGCTGTCCAGCTGATATTCTGGTACTCAATGATGGGCGAAAAATGGTTGGCTTTCGTGATGATTATGAAAATATAAGAGATACTTATGCAATGTTTTCAGATCCGGATACGACAGTATGGGAAAACCTGACCCGCATATCATTTGATGAATTTGAAATTGATTATTGTCCCAGTTCTGGCCCTGGTATGTCCAGGCTTGGCGATAAGGTGGGTATTGCCTACATGGCAGCAGTAAATAATTACCCAAAAGTCTTTTTAAAAATATCTCAGGATGATGGATCATCATTTAGTGATAGCATTATTGTTGATCCCAGTGCTGCTTCTGACGTTCGCCAGGACCATCCACAAACTGCCATTACAGCGGGAAATTGGTTGCATGTTGTATGGGAAGACCAACGGGGTGGATATGATATTTATTACGGCGGGATGAATACAGGCAGTAATGAACTCACGAATATCCAGGTCTTGAATGATGATGGTGGCGATGCGAATCAAAAACAACCGCGTATAGTTGATGATGGTGATTTTGTATATGTTATCTGGGCAGACTATCGCTCAGACGGACATATCTATTTTACCACTAATTATGATCCCACATCCGGTTTGGACTATGATTTACTTCCTTCAAATTTTATTGTTAAGGGAATGTATCCAAACCCATTTAACAGCAATCTAGCAATTGAGTTTTCATTGCAGCAGGAAAGCACAATTAAATTAACGGCTTTGGATATCCTTGGTAGAGTAGTGGATTTACGTGAATTGGGCATGTACTCGCCTGGAACACACCAAATCAGTTGGAATGGAAAAGATCATGTTGCCGGCGTGTATTTCATGCAGGTAACCGCTGGTCATAAAACACATGTTCAAAAAGTATTGTATTTGAAATGAGCAATTTTTTTTCGATTGTACTGCTGTTTACTATTTTAGCTTTACTGACTGTCTCTTGTAATGATAATGTGATAGAAAAAGAGGAAGAAAATTATCCGCTAGTTGCTGGCGATACAGCCGCAATCATTTTCAATAATGATACATTATGGGTTCCACCCCGGGCATACTGTTATAATGATACAGGATCCTGGAGTTTAGTAGATCTCAATGGCGCAGCCAACGGCGGGGATTATCATGTTATACTGCTTACCTGGTTTGCTGGTTGGTGAACTACCTGCCAGGCGGAGGCTCCGTTGATCGAATCAATATACAATGAATATTACGCAGCGGGGTTGCGTGTAGTTTCACTAGGAACAGAATGGGGCCCATATAATTGTACCGCCTGGGGCGAGTCATTTAGCCTTACCTACCCAATACTTGATGACACCGATAATTTACTCTACAACAAACTTACATATAATTATGTCCCGCATAATTTGATAATAGATCATAATATGAATGTAGTATACTCTACAACTGGGTTTAACGAATCATCGATACGGAATATTATTGTAGCTGGATTAGAGTCTTTGCCTGATTGAAACATTAAACCCTGTCCAACAACAGGGTTTTTTGTTTCTAGACATTTAAGATTGGCGGGGTGTAATATAGACTAATTATTATCGGTGAAATAATGAGAGTAATTAACATCTTATTATTTATTATTGTTTTTTCCACTATTGTTTTAGCCCAACCCAGTTTCCCTGACACTCCCACCCAGACACCCATTGGCGGTCTGGGCTTTTAGCCGCAGCCGGTGGTGCCATGGCGATAAAGAAGTTATTGGACAGGAAGAAATAGCTCTTGAATCCTTGCATTTTTATAAAAATAAATCTTTTCTTATAGTTCTCAATACCATGTTGCTGAAATAGGGATCAGTCTAGGTCTCTTCCCAGGCTGGACACAGAAATTCTCGATAGTCGCAGTTTCGACAGCTAAAATCACCAGGTTTTGTAGGAAATTCGTAGCTGCGTATTCCAGCGGCTACTACTCCATTTGTTTGTTCAGATCTTCTGTTTCAAATACATGACTTTCCAGGGGATCATCCGGATGACGCAGGAAATGGAAGATCGTGCTGCCCGGTTTGCCAATGACGCCTTCAACCGCATCCCGCTTTAAGGCTTCGGCGTATAAAGCCAGTTGCAGACTACCTTTGGCTTTTTCCTTATTCTTGCTGGTCTTGTAATCCACCACGGCCAGGCGATTGCCTTCCTGATCAATACGGTCGATCTTCCCGGATATCATGACCTGCAGTTCATCAATGGTAAAACTGAATTTTCGCTCCCGGGCCACTACTTGCGGGGGGTGATGTTGAATATACTGGTGGTAAGCGGTGAGCAGTTCCCGGGCCTGGATCTTGAATTCTTCTTCTCGTAGCAGGTATTCGAAGGCATCGGTGCGCCAGTGTTTTTCCTGCAATTGCAAGAGGTATTCCAGGCTCTGGTCTTCGGCACCGTGGAATTCATCCAGCACATTGTGGATGGTAATACCGAATTCCATGGTGACGCGGGTTTTACGTTCCGGTACCTTGTCAATATGTTTGAGACGATATTTGTAGGGGCAGGTCTCGTAATCGCTAATACTGCTGGCGGAAAGTTTTAATAAATTTATCGATACAGGATGGCTAGACGCTGTTTCGGGTGAATTTTCTTCTTCCAGGTGTTGCATCTCAACCAGGATCTGGGTGGCATTATCGTACTGATGGGCAGCGATCTCGCGGCTTAGATCCACCAAAAGACGCTGTTTCTGTTCGGTTAATTTTGGTTGTTGCAATGCTTCTTCAGTGATGGTCATAGCACGAATCTCCATAGTTTCTGGGTGATCAAGTTCTAATTCTTTGGTAAAGATTGACTGGTATTTGGCCGGACCGTATAGATACAGCTCATCCTCGGCCCTTGTACAGGCCACATGAAACACCCGCCGCTCTTCTTGCAAATGGACTTCATCTGCAGCGGCTGTATTTGCCGCGGACCATTTTTTCCAGGTTTCCGGGATACGATCCAATACTTTGGGACGCCGCAGCCGCATGGGGAAGCTTCCGGCCCTGAGGAAGGGCACGATCACAATAGGAAATTCCAGGCCCTTGGCCTGGTGTACTGTCAACACCTGTACGGCTGCCTGCTGGTCATACTCCAGCGGCTGAGCCGCATCTAGGGTCAGGTTCATCTGCAGTATATTCATGTAATGGAGCCAGCTGCTCAGGGAAGGTTCCGTTTCAATGGTGGTAAACCGTTCTGCCAGTGACATGATCCGCGCCATATTGGCCAGATTCAAGCGTTCCCGATAGCGGTAATTGCTCCGCAATTGCTGCAGCCGCGGTGTTTGCTTCAGGATCGAAAGGATGGTCCAAACCATCTCATCCGGTCCGGGTTTTTGTCTGAGCGCGTCCAGCAGCTTTTCCCGCGCGGACAATATCCATGAAACGGTCGTATTATCTTTAGCATGTACGGCTAAGGCAGTCATCCGTTCCATAATTGAGGCCCGCTGACACTCGTTATAAAATTTGGAGGTCCAGTCATGCCCAAGATGGGTTTTGAGTATCCGAAATAATCCAGCTTCAGCCTGTTCATCTTCAACAATAAGATGGCCCCAGGCCAGCACATCCTTGACAATGGGTACGTTAAAAAATTTCTCCACGTGAATATCTACTGGTATTGCCGCCTGCTGCAGCGCATCAGCCATACTTTTTACGTGGCCCCAGGAACGGCAGATGATGGCCACATCACCAAATAGGCGATTTTGGTTTTCCACCAGGTCACGAACCAATAAAGGCACCCCCCTGATCGTATCTTTTGATTCTGTAACGAACCAGATCGGTTTCGGTCCGTTTTTGGGCAATTCCTGCGGACGAGAGAGGATTTTTTTCTGTCGATCGGTATTGCGGATTATGGAAGCGTTAGACAGTTCAAGGATCTCGCTTGATGAACGATAATTTTCCACCAGTTTTACCGCTGCGTAGTTGGAGTAAGACCGGTAGCGGTCCTCAAAATCCTTGATGTTGTAATAATTGGCGCCGCGAAAACTGTAAATGCACTGGTCTTCATCGCCAACAACCGTTATGCTGGGGGTGTTCCCGGCAATGAGATTAATGATCTTATTCAGAGCATAATTGTTATCCTGATACTCATCGATAAAGATATGCTGGTATTTATCCCGTACTATATTCAGGATATGAGGGTGCGTATTGAGCATGGACCAGCAGTCCAAGATCATATCTCCGTAGTCCACTACACCCAGTTCGTTCTTTTTATCCTGGAAAAAATCAAATAGTTGTACCAGGTCAGCAAGCTGCAGCAGTACATCTTCCTGGTCTGCATCGGCATGTAAGTTGGGGAAAATATCCTTGATCACAGCTGTGGATAGCACAGCTGGATTGTATAGTTTCCTGATATCTGCAGGGGCTAGTAATTCGTCCCTAATGCGGTCAATAAAGGGGATGAATGACCCGGTTATGGCACTATACGGATTGGCTCGAAAAATACGGGACTGGATAAATATTAGCTGGTCAAAATGATTGATAAAGAAATAGGTAATATCCTCTTCTTGCCAGAGCAGTTTTTCCGCATTGGCGTCTATAGCATGTTCGCGTACCAATGCATTACAAAAACCGTGGAATGTACTGATTGTTATATCATCTGCCGATGGTCCGATCAAATTACGGATCTTTTGCCTGATCTCCGACGTTGCTTTCTCTGTGAAAGTTAGCAGTAGCATATGCACCGGAAGGGCTTGTTTATTTTGGATCAGGTGGTTTACCCGATGCAGTAATGTGGTCGTCTTTCCCGTGCCGGCTCCGGCGAGGATCATTAGAGGTCCGGGCGGGTTGTGAATGGCTGTTTTCTGGGCAGTATTTGGTTTAAATGAAACGGGGACCGATTTCATAAACAAAATTAGACAGGAATCCCCGTAATGTCAGGGCGCAAGTTTGGTATTTTACTATTAATTGTTTTCTATTTAACCTTTCCACGACCCATGGGTCTAATCTGGTAATAATGGATGAAAACAGACCGAGAACTTATTGAGGAATTTCAAAGGGGCAGCGATGCAGCATTTAATGAACTCGTGCGTAAATATCTGGATTTGGTTTACCACTTTTTTCAAAAGATTACCCCTGATAAGATGGAGGCCGAAGACCTGGCTCAGACAGTTTTCATTAAACTATTTAAGGCCCTTAAAAAGTTTCGATTTGAATCCGAGTTTAATACCTACCTGTACCGTGTCAACATCAATACAGCCAACACCTACTTCAAAAGGAATAAATGGCGCAATATGCTCCATTTGGACCAGGTGCCGGACCCCGGTTATGTGGATACTTCACAGGATAGACAGTGGCGAAAAGAGGAAGTATGGGCGGCAGTGGGTCAGTTGCCGAAAAAACAACGTCTTGTGGTCATGATGCGTATATCTCAGGCATTACCGTTCAAGGACATTGGTAATATTCTTGATATGACCGAAGGTTCAGCAAAAGTAAATTATCACCACGGTATTAAGCGGGTAAAATCGCTTTTAGGAAACAACAAATGAATTTTGAATCAAAACTGCGAAAAACATTTTCCAACACTAGCGAGATGCTTGATCCAGAGCAGTTTATCAATAAATTAACCACAGCCAGATACGCGCAGGCCCTAAAGCGCAGTCAGGCGATTTCTGGGTATTTAGCGATGGTAGTGGTATTAGTCGTGGGGATCCTCGGCTATAATGAATTAGATCAGGGTGCCATTTTGATGGAGGGCACTTATTATTACAGCACAAACATTATTTCTGATCAGGATGAGGACAGTGAATATTTTGATGATCTGGCCCTCTATATCATAGAACAGGAAGAGGATATTTGGATGGCTTTTTCCTTTCTTGACGAAATAGAATATGATAAAATTGTTAACCTCATGGAGAATGAATCATGAAGATAAGCAACATTGCATTAATTGGTATATTATTAAGTACTTCTTTATTCGCTCAGCGTGACCGCAGAATGGAAGATCGCGATGGTGACGACCGTGGTCGTATGCAAATGTATGCCATTTGGAAACTTACAGAAAATCTTGACTTGGATGAGAAGCAGGCCGAGGTATTTTTTCCAAAACTTAACTCTCACAAAGCTGAAATGGAGGAAATGGGAAAAGAGAGAAGAAATATTTGGGCAGATGTGGTTGTAAAGGCCAGAAAGGGAGAAAAGGTTACCGATAAGGAACTAGAAATAGCTAGGAATAAATCCAAAGCTTTGGAAAAGAAGATAAATGCCGAAAAAGAGAAATTTGCGAATGGACTTGCAGATGTCTTAACTAATGAACAACAGGTATTGTTTCATATTTTTGGGCACGAAATGGTAAGTGATGCGAAAGAGCGCATGCGGGACCATCGTAAACGGGGCAAAGATATGGGTGGATATAAGAAAAAGCGTAAAAGATGGTAAATCATTAGGAATATGTGAATCTGTAGAAATGCCCGGTGAAAATCGGGCATTTTTGGTTATGGTGGTTGGTGTGTCCAATTCTTTGGAGATAACTTCTGCCCGCATTATTTACTGATAAAAATGAATAAGATATACAATTTTAGTGCTGGGCCAGCCGTATTGCCAGGCGGAGCGCTCCAGGATACTGCTGCTGCGGTGGTAAATTACAAGAATAGCGGCATGAGCCTGCTGGAGATGAGTCACCGCTCCCAGCCTGTAGTTAATCTGATGGCAGAGACCAACAGTCTAGCAAGACGTTTACTGTCGGTACCGGATAACTATCATATTATTTGGTTGCAGGGTGGTGCGTCGACCCAGTTTTCCATGATACCCATGAATCTACTTCCGGAAAACGAGACCGCTGATTATACCGATACAGGTTCCTGGGCGGCAAAGGCCCAAAAGGAAGCGCAGGCATATGGTTCAGTTCATGTAGCTTGTTCAACAAAAAATAGTATATATGATCATATAGATAAGGATTTACAGCAAATATCTAAAGCAATATATTTACACATTACCAGTAATAATACAATCTATGGCACCCAATGGAAAACTTTCCCTGAAACATTAAATCCTGAAGGATATCTTGTCGCCGATATGTCTTCGGATATTTTCAGCCGTCCCGTGGATTTCAATTCATTTGGCCTGATTTACGCCAGTGCCCAGAAGAATATGGGGCCTGCAGGTGTTACGATGGTCATTATCAGGAATGATATCCTGGGGAAAGTAGATCGACACATCCCCACGATGCTGGATTACAATACCCATATTGATAAAGGATCGGCCTTCAACACACCTCCTGTTTCGGCGATTTTTGTCGTTAACAGGACACTGCACTGGCTGGATGATCTTGGCGGTATCCGGGTCATTGAACAGAGAAACAAGGTGAAAGCGGATAAACTTTACGCTGAAATTGAACGAAATTTACTTTTTAAGAGCCCCATAGCCGAAGAGGATCGATCGCTAATGAATGTTCCCTTTGTTTTCGCAGAAGATGGGGATGAAAAAGAATTCCTTGATTTCTGTACTAAGCATGGTCTTATGACTTTAAAAGGGCACAGGTCTGTTGGTGGATTCCGGGCTTCGATCTATAATGCCATGCCCGAAGCGGGTGTGGATGCGCTGGTTGCCGCCATGCGGGAATATGAATCCCAGCACAGCTGAATCATTTATCCATAAATAATTTATCCAGCTTTGGTTTGATTACGATCCTGCAGTAGGGTTGGTTCGGGTTATTATCGTAGTAATTGTTATGGTAATCTTCGGCTGGCCAGAATTGATCCAGGGTAGTAATTTCCGTCACAATGGGATTTGAGTATGCTCCCGAATTGTCAAATTTTTCCATGGATCTTTCCGCTGCGGACCGTTGCTCCTCATTATGGTAGAATATAGCCGATCGATATTGCGTGCCGATATCATTGCCCTGACGGTTGCGGGTTGTGGGATCGTGTGACTGCCAAAACATGGTGAGGAGTTCATCAAAGGAAATGGTTGCGGGATCAAACGTTATTTGAGCCACTTCGACATGTCCGGTCATGCCCGTGCAAACCTCTTTATAGGTGGGATTATCTTTGTCACCGCCGCAATAACCAGGCACAACGTCTTTCACGCCTTCCAAACGCTGAAACACTGCTTCTACGCACCAAAAACAACCGGCACCAAAGGTAGCTTTTTCTGATTCTTTCATTGTTTCTTCTCCATGGACTATTGATAGCAATAATACAAAACAGAGTGATAATTTAATGGTCTTCACATCTAGTAATTTAAACTTTATAATTAGTCATCACAAAACAGCAATTATGCTCAATCAATTGATAGTTGTTTACCAAAATTGTATTGTAATTTTGCGCCCTGATATTTATCAATAAGGGCAATAATGCTAACCATTAGTGTACTCAAAGAAACTGTAGCAGACGAAAAAAGGGTAGCCTTGGTACCAGAAAGCGTTAAACGTCTCGCCAAGCAAGGAATTACAATTCTCATCCAAGAAGGTACAGGTATTGAAGCTGGTTTCAGGCCAAAGGACTACGAAGCTGCGGGCGCAGCCATTGTTGCAGATTATGATGAATTATTGAAAGAAGGGCATATTTTCCTCAAAGTACAGGTTGTTTGCTTGCAGGATGGTATGCTTGAACTTGTGGATCCATTGGCTAAAGGTTCCGTGATTATTGGCTTTATGAGTCCCTTTAAATACATTCATAATATTCAATCGTTGGCTGAGCGAGAGCTGACTACATTTTCCATGGAACTTGTGCCACGTATTTCCCGGGCCCAACGAATGGATGCGCTTAGCGCCATGAATTCGGCAGCAGGGTATAAGGCAGTATTATTAGCTGCTAGCAGATTGAATAAGTTTTTTCCCTTAATGATGACCGCTGCAGGTACCATCTTACCGGCCAAAGTACTTGTCATCGGTGCTGGTGTGGCTGGATTACAGGCCATTGCTACTGCAAAGCGTCTGGGCGCGCGGGTAAAAGCGTTTGACACGCGACCAATCGTTAAAGAGCAGGTAGAGAGTCTGGGGGCTGAATTTGTTTCTCTGGAAACAAGCCAAGATGCGGAAACGGCCGGTGGTTACGCGGAAGAAATGACGGAAGATTTCTACCGGTATGAACATGCTATAATTGGCGAACACCTACCTGATACGGATGCGGTCATAACCACAGCACAAATATTTGGGAAAAGAGCCCCTCTGCTCATTACAGAAGAAATGTTACAGTCTATGCGCCATGGATCTGTGATTGTTGACCTTGCTGCTGAGCAAGGTGGTAATTGTGAGCTTACAGTGCCGGGTAAGAATGTTGAACGCCATGGTGTGAAAATACTTGCTCCGCTTGATCTGCCATCGAGTTTATCCTACCACACCAGTGAAATGTTCAGTCGCAATGTTGCTGCTCTATTAGGTGAAATGCTGAATGAAGGGGAACTGAATATCGATCCAAATGATGAAGTGATTGCCGGCACAATGCTGACCCACGAAGGGAAGATAATGAACCAGCATGTGATTGACCTTTTGGATCGTGAAGAGGAGGAAAAATCATGAATGCGCAATTATTAGTTGAAATTTATGTGTTTGTTCTAGCTGTATTTGTGGGATTTGAAGTTATCTCTAAAATTCCCCCAACACTCCATACGCCCCTCATGTCCGGCTCAAATGCGATATCCGGGATCACGATTGTAGGAGCCTTGCTGGCTGCAGGGTCATTGCCGGGGACATTAAGCGGCACTCTTGGTCTGATCGCAATTATACTGGCCATGATCAATGTGGTCGGCGGCTTTATGGTTACGGGCCGTATGCTAAAAATGTTCAAAAAATAAGATAATCGTGCAGGATATTTTTATACCCATTATTTATCTGTTCTCAGCCGTTCTTTTCATCCTGGGCCTGCGACAACTTTCGCATCCGCGAACAGCTCCGAAAGGAAACACTACGGCTGCTATTGGAATGCTATTAGCTGTTACCGCTACATTATTAA
>JYMV01026063.1_pt1 | contig 14105 bp, 6 predicted proteins | sample 338911 | NCBI WGS metagenome assembly JYMV01 (sample SAMN03354496, study PRJNA234377) | hydrothermal vent metagenome | biome: Deep sea; feature: Hydrothermal plumes at the Eastern Lau Spreading Center, Western Pacific Ocean; material: Seawater | place: Tonga | collected 2009 | depth 2000 m m
CTGTTACTTGGAGGCGACCGATTATGGATTCAATATTCCCGCTGCAGCGATTATCACAGGAATAGAAGTGCAAATTGAGAAAAGAACGAATTCGGTAAACCCTGTAAGAGATAGCAGTGTTCAAATAATCCAAGGTGCATCGCTACAAGGCGTATCTTCAGAACATGCTAATGTTGCAGATTGGCCTGGAACGGACAGTATATTCACTTATGGAGGCCCTGGCGACCTGTGGGGTACGACCTGGACCGTTGCTGATATCAACGCAAATAATTTTGGAGTAGCGATTCAACCAATAAGTCTGGGACAAGTAATATGGTTAGAAGACTTTGAAGACCTCGCGGTAGGTGATGAAGTTGATAATGGCGCAACTTCATGGTACACCGCCTGCACAGCGGGACCGGCACCTCCAAACGTTTGTGGTTTGAATGACCCAAATGCAAATGACTATTTTCAAGTAAGAAATATTGGTGGAAACCTGCTATATGAAGGTCGGGAGGTAGACGCAGAGGCCGTTTGGACCTCAGATTCCATTGTTATTACCAGTTATACCGCTGGAGTGAACATAAGCATTGACCTCTCTGAAGCCAATTATGATAACGCCTCGGACTGGGTAGAAGCCTATTACAAATTGGATGGCGGACCTGAGATCGCTTTGACCAATGGGCTTCAGTCGGGCAATTTCAATAATGCGGTGGCAACAGCCACAGGCCTAATAGGAGATACCCTTGAAATCGTGATAAAGGTGATGAATCAAGCGGGTAATGATCGGGGGAGGTTCGATAATGTAATGGTTGTTCCTACTGAGAATATTACTTATTATGTGGACTATGTAGGAATAAAGGTATACTACGACCATCCGTTAGATATTTGTAACGACTTTCCTGAATTCAATAACTTCCCCCCGATATTCGTCTGTTTAGGAGACACTTTGAAATTTGATCATTCAGCCGAGGACACTCTTACCGACTCCGATGGTGATTCCCTCGTGTACAGCATGTGTACCCCTTATGACAATACTCAGACGAGCTATGGTACTACTGCAATTCCTGGTGGAGGAACTTTCACTCCCCCTACTCTAATTAGCTGGTCCGGAGTATATGCGGTTGATTACCAGCTCTCAGGAGACACGTTAGTGATAGACCCTGTTACAGGAGAAATGACTGGTTATCCCACGATACTAGGACAGTATCTTCTTGGCGTTTGTGTATCGGAATATAGAAATGATACGCTGTTGTCAGTTAACCAACGTGATTTTCAATTCAACGTGATAGACTGTGTTCCTATCATCGCCGCTTCCGTACCCTCTCCTACCCTACCATGCGGGGGAACTTCCGTTACTTTTCAAAATGACAGTGCAGGTGCCATAACCTATGACTGGGATTTTGGTGTGCCGGTTATTACTACGGATACATCAACTCAAGCTACTCCCACCTATGTTTATCCTGATACCGGCACATATACGGTCACCCTCATTATTAATCAGGGGATGACTTGTGTCGATACCGGGACAGCAATCGTCGATCTCCATCCTGCTGTAACTGCCATTTTCAGCACAGGCGATGGATGTATAGGTGACATTACCAGCTTTTTTGATTCTTCCACAACCACATTTGGCAGCATAATTTCGTGGAGCTGGGATTTTGGTGATGGCAATACTTCCACCGCACAAAATCCTACACATACTTATGCCGATACAGGCACTTATACGGTCACATTCATTCCAATAAATGACTCTGCCTGTGCAGATACAATGATCCAATTGGTGACAATTTCCCCGATGCCTATTGTTGATCCGGGAACAAGCGGCTCAATATGCATTGTGTCATCAGTACCATTGTCAGGTAGCGTACAGTTCGCAAGTGGAGGCACCTGGACAACATCCGGCACAGGTACGTTTACTCCAAGTGCAGATTCCCTAACCACCACTTACGATCCCAGCCCAGCGGATACGTCAGCCGGATCAGTCACCCTCACCTTAACATCTACAGGTAATCTTGGGAATTGTCCATCGGATAGTCAAAGCATAGTGGTAAGTTTTAACGCGGCCCCAACAGCGGATGCAGGTTCAGATCTCAGTGTCTGCGCTGACTCATCAGGTGTCCAACTTAATGGATCCATATCAAATGCGGGTGGTGGAGTATGGTCTACCAGCGGCACCGGTACCTTTTCACCTGACAGTGTAACCCTGAACGCCACCTATGCACCCAGCGCTGCGGATACCGTGGCCGGCACTGTACAATTGGTACTCACAACAACAGGTAATGGCCTTTGCAATGCTGATTCAGATACCACCATCCTAACCATCACCCCCGCCCCATCTGCCAATGCTGGGCCGGATGACACTGTCTGCGCTGATAATTCAGGATACCTACTTTCAGGGTCAGTATCGATTGCCACTGGAGGAATATGGAGCAGCAGTGGTACTGGCTCATTCGATGATTCCTCACTGCTCGCTGCCACCTACGCTCCGAGTGCTGGTGACACTGCAGCGGGTTCCGTAACACTTACACTTACAACTACAGGAAATGGTGGGTGCAATCCGGCGTCTGACCAGATGGTATTAAATCTTGACCCTGCTCCTAAGGCAAATGCTGGTGGTGATACAGTTGTCTGTAGTGACAATGGCGTTATTCCACTAGCGGGCACGGTAATTCATGCTGGTGGCGGAATATGGACAACTTCCGGAACCGGCTCCTTCGACGATGCTACCTTGCTCAATGCAACTTACACGGCTAGTTCAGCTGACACTGCATCAAGTGGCATCACCTTGACACTAACTTCCACAGGAAATGGATTATGCGGACCCGCATCAGATTCAATGAATATTTCTTTCTTTCCGGGGATATTCGTCAGCACAAGTGCAGATACTTCTGTGTGTCTTGCTGATAGTTCTGTCCTTATAAGCGGAACAGTTACTGGAAGTACAACTACTGGTCAATGGTCTAGTCCTGGCAACGGAACTTTTAGCCCCAGTGACACCGCTTTAACCACCACCTACTTCTTCACCGCTACTGAAATGCAGGCGGGCTCTGCAATACTAATTTTAGCTTCTACGGGTAATGGCTCTTGCGCTCCAACGGTTGACAGTATGCTCATCACCATTATACCTGAAGTTGATGCAGGCCCTGATACGATCGTATGCAATACTGCGGACACAATACAGCTCAATGGAATAGTAGGTAACATATCTGTTGCTCAATGGACAGCGAGTGGAACGGGTATTTTCGTTCCGAGTGACACAGTTGCAAATGCGCAATATGTGTTGACTCCTGCGGATATCGCAGCGGGAACAATAGGCTTTCAGCTAACCTCCTCTGACACTGCAGGACTTTGCCCATCTGGGTCAGATTCAATGTTAGTTACCATTACCTCTCCAGCAACAGCAACTGCTGGAGCCGATGCAACAGTTTGTGAAGACACATCGGGATATGCCTTAATTGGAACATTATCTAACGCAACAGGTTCATTATGGTCAAGTTCCGGGTCCGGGTTATTTCTACCGGTTCCTGATTCTCTTAGTGTTACCTATGTTCCAGACACAGCAGGTGTAGATACTATTGTATTATCTGCTACTGGAAGTTGCAATAATGCTTCAGACACTGTTATCTTAACCATTACTCCAATCCCAATAGTAAATGCTGGTGCAGACACATCTGTTTGTGCCACCATATTAAATGTGCCTCTTGCAGGATCGATAAGCACAGCCACAGGAGGTATCTGGTCCACTGTGAATGGAACCGGAACATTCACACCTTCAGATACCAGTATGAATCCGACCTATAATGGAACTGCTTCGGATACTGCTGCTGGAACAATAAATATAGTATTGACATCCACTGGGAATGGGGATTGTAATGCTTATACGGACACAATTAACCTAACATACACGCCGAGCTTAATCTCCGTGAATGCCGGTGCCGATACGGTAGTGTGTAACAGTACATCGAGTATAACCCTGAACGGAACGGTCTTCATCGCAACAGGCGGAACTTGGTCCAGTTCCGGCACGGGAACATTCTCCCCAAGCGCTGACTCACTTAGTACTACCTATATTCCAAGTGCAGCTGACACAGTTGCAGGTTCGCTTACTTTAACATTAACCACCACAGGTAATGGAGGATGTGCCAGTGTCAGCGATGATCTATTGGTCAGTTTCTTCTCCGCTCCCACTGTAATAGCTGGCTCAGATACAACCGTTTGCTTTACTACAGACACTGTGTTCCTGTCCGGTTCGATAACAAATGCCGGTGGTGCTGTGTGGAGTACAAGTGGCACAGGAACCTTTACGCCAAATGACTCATCGTTGAACGCAGGATATATTCCATCTACAGGGGATTTCTTAAACGAAACGGTGACGCTTTACCTCTCAACATATCAAAGTTGTTTCAATGCGGTAGATTCGATTAGGATCGACATTGTACCGGGTGTTATGGTGATTACTTCTGATACCATCCTCTGCAATGATGCAGACACGCTCCCGGTAAGTGGGATAGTGACAGGCGCGGCTGGTGGAATTTGGGCTACAAACGGATCAGGGACCTTCTTCCCAGACGATACGTCAATGAATACCAATTATGTTCTAAGTTCGGCTGATAGCGCAGCAGGGGCTTTTGTGCTTACACTAACGACTACTGGGGTATTAATGGGTTGTCCACCTGCAACTGACCTGGTAAATGTTTCAATCACCCCCCCTCCCACTGTTGATGCTGGTCAGGATGTGCTGGTTTGTTCCAATGTAGATTCGGTAGAACTGAATGGAAGTACTACCAACGCGGGAGGTGTATGGAGCAGCAGCGGAAGTGGGGTTTTCGTTCCAGATTCTGTCACATTAAATGCGACTTATATTCTCAGTGCAGGCGACACATCAAGTGGATTGGTGGTTTTGACACTTACAACAACGGGAAGTTGTATGGAGCTATCAGATAGTGTTACTATTTCTATCTCTTCGCCTCCGGCAGTTGATTTTAATGCTTCGGATGTTTGCCTGGGTGAAGTGAGCAACTTCACGGATATTACCCCTGGTACTATCGTTGGATGGGACTGGGATTTTGGTGATTTGAATACATCAACGAATGCAAACCCCCAGAACACCTATACGGCAGCGGGAACTTATAATGTTACTCTTGTCGTGGTCAATCAGACCGGCTGTTCAGATTCCATTACTAAGCCGGTAACAGTGAATCCAAGCCCCATCTTGTCTTATGACTGGTCGGATGTTTGCAGTGGGGACACAATGTACTTTATAAATACTTCATCCATTCCTGCCCCCGATGTAATTTCGGGGTACTCCTGGGATTTTGGAGATGGAACTACCTCAAATCTTGTTGATCCTAATCATGTATATCAAAACAATGGAATTTACATTGTTACGTTGACAGCAACTTCAGGAGCAGGCTGTACAAGCAGTTGGGATACTATAGTTGTTGTCAGTCCTAATCCAGTGGCACAATTCAATGCAGTTCCTACATTGGTTAGTACTGAAGAACAAATTGACTTTACCGACCTCTCTCTGGGTTCTCCAGACATCCCAGATACTATAGATATTTCATCCTGGGAATGGAACTTTTATTATCCGGCGACTGTGGCGGGCGGATCCGCTACGGGACCTAATCCAAGCTATTTTTATGGCGACACAGGAACTTATACAGTTCAGTTAGTCGTAACCAATGAATATGGTTGTACAGATACTGCGTATGAGGATATTCAAGTTATTTTGACCCCTGTTGTCGCATCAGGATTTAGCCCTGATGGATCTGGAGCGGATGGCAATAATATACTGGTGGTTCACGGGGGGCCCTACCAAAAATTGAAGTTTATTATTTACAATGAATGGGGTGAGGTCATCTTTGAATCGAACAGCCAGGACCTGGGTTGGGATGGCACATTTGAGGGCGTACCCCAACCGATTGGAGTATATGTGTATACCGTGATCGCGACTTCATTAGACGGGGTAACGCACCATTTCTGGGGTGATGTGACGTTATTGAGATAGTGGAGGTTACACTTTTACTCCAATTACGAGGATGTCATCAATCTGCTCGTAAACTGTTTCATCAATACCGTTAGGCTTCATCCACCCTTCAATAACCTTATCCAGATAGCTACCCTGGTTCACCAGAGATATATTCTGAATACTCAACAACGTTGGCCTAAATCTCTTCGCCATGTATTTTCTTCCCTTAGGTCCACCAAACTGATCTACAAAACCATCGGAAAATATATATACGTTATCACCAGTCTGAAGTTGAATTTTATGATTGGTGAACGTCTTCACTTCCTCTCCAACGAATACACCGATGGGAAACTTATTAGCTGCTACCTCTAGCAGTATGTATCCGTTACCCGACTCCTTCAGTTCTATGTTGTCATCTTTCAACAGTTTCAAGGTGGAGTTTGAAGGCTTATCAGCATTGTCTTTTCTAATCACATACAAGGAATTGTATGCTCCGGCATACTGAAGCTCCTTCGTTGCGTGGTCCAAGGTGCAAAATGCGATATCCATACCGTCCTTCACAGTTGACTCCTCAAATGTTTGATTGATAGTTTCTCCGGCTAGTTTATTGAGTTCATTGAGAATAGCTGCCGGCTCCGTCTTTCCGTGCTCGACTACAGCCTCCTTCAACAATGCACTTCCAATAAGGCTCATAAACGCCCCTGGTACCCCATGACCAGTGCAATCTACTGCTGCAAATATTGCTTTACCGTCGTCATGTTGGCCAATCCAATAAAAATCCCCACTAACAATGTCTTTGGGTTTATATAAAATGAAATAATCCTTTAAAGCCTTATTTACAACACTCTGATCTGGTAGGATAGACTCCTGAATTCGTTTAGCATATCTAATACTGGCGGTCATTTCGTTATTGATTCCCTCAATCTCCTCCTTCTGCCTTACGACTTCTAGCGTTCTCTCCTCCACTTTGTGCTCCAATATCCTTTCAGATTCATGCAGGTCCTTCCTCATCCTCAGAAGGGCGTGTCCTAACGTATCGTCATCGCTGAGGAGCTTGTATTCTGATTCAAAGTTTCCCGCTCCTACTTCATTGGCAAATTCTGTGGTTCTTGTAAATGCCTCTACCAGATCATTCATGGCCAATGACATCTCTCCAATCTCATCCTGAGAAATCTTTGTTTTCTTTGCTGGAACCATCCCCTTACCCAACAGGAGAAGTGAGCCTTTTAACTCTTGAACCGGCTTAACAATGGAACGAACGGTAAACAACGCGATCAACATACCACAAATTACCAAGGCGATTCCAAGTGTCCGTACCACAAATTCAAGATCGTCAAATGAACCAAGCATCCTTTCACTCACAACATTGGTGTTCTCTTGTTGTGCCGATATTAATACTCCAAGGTCCAATAGTATCTTGCTTGCCAGGATATCAACCTCTCCTCCTTCCACACTTGGCCTGATCATGAAGACCACCATAGGGTCTTCATAGCTCTCAAAGGTGTTCATCTGCCCCATTATCTGTTCAACAGAAACAAAGAGGTTATCAATATCCCGCATTATATCATTAATTTGCCCCTGCTCTTTACTATTCCATCTAACTGCCAACGATAAAACATTTTCTCTAAGAACTGGGTAATCGTCAGCAAGAAGCTCCTTAAGCCGTAATTTGTCTTCATCATCACCTATTTGAACATACACCCAGTTCATGATTAGCATTTTGGACTCAATGATTAACGTGCTCAGGTCCTCCAATGCATGAACCGACGGATTGTAGAGCTTGGTGATCTGGTCATTGATCTTCCGGCTCTCACTTAATGTATTATAAGTAAGAACAAAGACCGCAAAGGTGAACAGCAGCAAAATGCCGAAACCTCCTCCTATACGTTTACCTATGGTAAGTCTCATCTAGTAACAAGTAATTTGAAAAGATTGCTTAAGGACTATAATAAATATAGCGAATCATCCCACAAATTATTTTCGGACGAATACATATCCTTGCAAACGCTGTATTTATCATATCTTATTTTACTGAAACACTTTAATCCAAAAGATCGATGTGTTTACGAAGGAAATCAGATGTTGTTACGGTAAATAGCAAGAAGAACCCCAGGAATCACGGTTTATTTGTTCTCTTTGGACTTGAGGTCTTTGAGTCGATCTTTAATTGCATCACTTTTCTTGTGCTCATTTAATGCAAAGTAGATGCCGGAAAGACCTATGAGCGTATTTTCATTCTCTGGTTCCAGTGCAAGAGCTGTTTCCATAAATGGAAGAGATTGTTTGAAGAGCGTTATGCTCGTATCCTGAATATCACTCAATGCCACCAGATCAATATCGTAATCTGTACCATTGATAATATTCACCGCTTTGTTATAGTAAAGGATCCCTACATTGTAATTACCATTAAGGTTTTCAGTGTCAAGCTCAAGTACCATCTCAAAATAGTGTTTGGCAAGTTTCCAATAAGTGGAGTTGGTTCTCTTATTGAGCTCGTACAAATTCGTATACAATCCTCCTAAAGCCAGGTAGACATCAATTCTCCTTGGTTTTAGGTCGACTGTTGAGTCAGCTATTACAATCTTCTCAAGATAGATCTCGAAACTCTTATGTGCATTCTCCGGATCCTTTGAGTTAAGATAAATAACGCAATCATTATAAAAGGTACGGGCAATATTTGTTATAGATGATCTGCTATTATGGGCATATTTTCCAGTAGGATCGATCTTGATTGATTTACTAAAGTAATCAATGGACAGGCTTCTCTCCGGGCCATTTACATTTTTATCGCGCTTATACAACTCCTTATAGATATATCCTCTGTAGTACCAAGTATGAGCTATTGTGTCTGCCCCTGCCTTGCCTGCAGCTTCATCTATTAAGGTCCTGGCTCCATCCAGATTTCCATCTTTAAGCGCACTTAAAGCTCTTGGAACCAGATCATTCTGACTCTGGCCCAAAGCAAGGCCAGAAAACAACATTATTGGAATGCTCATAAGAGGAACTCTGAGCAGTTTACAGATGTGTTTGTAATTTGTCTTCATAGTATCGTTTAAATAACCTTGTTGGCAAAAGCCTGCAATCTAGAAGCCATGCTCAAACCATGACCCGCTATATTTCCCTTATTGATCTCAAAACTTTGTTTATTATCAACAATCACAAAATTGATATCTCCTTTTTCTATTAACCCTTCCTTTTCAGAAATGATTAGCGTGCTTTTCCCTTTGAACTTCTCAACAATCGCATCTAATTGCCCACTGCTTGCTTTTGAAACAAATACCATGTGACAGGCACTTAATGTAGCTGCGGATGTACAATTAGTTATCATAAATGGCTGCGTTCCTCTCGTTGTTTTTTGCCTCATCTTCTGCAATTCACCGTACAAGGGTGTTTTTCCGACTACCCAAATATCAAAACTCCCTTTTTGGGCTGCGACAGGCCATTCAATGTACCTTGTAAAATTGTAAATAAAGGTGGCTTTTATTTTTGCATTCGTATTATCATTACTTTGATGGCTCGTAAAACCTGAACCTATCAGGAAAAGCATAATAATCGGAATTTTATAGAGCGTTTTCATTAATTCTTACGAAATAGCGGGGATTAGTTATTCCGCATGATACAAGTATCAGTCCAATTTGATATTCCCTCTTCAACGTGGGCTCTTAACAAAGATAAATCAAGTAAGAATAGGAAACAAATGGTGTTAGAGAAGAAAACCCACAAACTGAATGAACGATTCATGGGTTTGATAAAACAGCGTGATTCGACTGGGGCTCGAACCCAGGACCCTCTCCTTAAAAGGGAGATGCTCTACCAACTGAGCTATCGAATCCTCTTCAATCAGAGTACTAATCACTCTAATTTTCGAGGTGCAAATATAGATGTTTAATTGCATTTAGAAAAGCATGTATTTCCCAAAAGCTCCTATATTTCGACAAGAAGCATACCTTTGCGCTAGAGGTATAATCCCATGCCTCAAATGGACTCACTTTACACGATAAATGCGGAATCAAGTTGTCATCATAACAGGAGCATCTTCAGGTATCGGACGGGCCTGCGCAATGGAATATGCAAAGCAAGGAGCGAGTGTAGTTCTCTCTGCGAGGAATCAGGATAAGTTAGAGGAGTTGTCAACAGCTGTAAAGGAGCTTGGAGCTAAAGTGCTGATTGTTCCGTGCGATGTAACTATTGATCAAGATAGAAGGAAGTTGATCGATGCTACCATTGAAGAATTTGGGCGCATTGATGTACTGCTCAACAACGCGGGAATTAGTCAGCGTTCTCTGGCTAAGGATACGTTGCTTGAAGTGGAAAGACAGCTGATGGAGATAAATTATTTCGGGGTTATAGCCCTTACCAAATTGGCGCTAAAACATATGATCGCAGCTAAATCAGGGCATATTGGGGTTATTAGCAGTATTGTGGGCAAATTTGGATTCCCCTTAAGAACGGGCTACTCAGCCACAAAGCATGCGCTACACGGATATTTCGAATCATTGCGCGCTGAATTGCATGATGATAATATCAAAGTGATCATTATTTGTCCAGGTAGGGTCAAAACCAATATTTCCATAAATGCACTGACAGAAGATGGCTCCAGTCACAGTAAAATGGATGACGGCACGGAGGCAGGTATAAGTGCTGAAAGCTGCGCTCGTCAAATTGTAAAAGCGATCGATAAAGGAAAAAGAGAAACGTATATAGGAGGGAAGGAAATATTGATGATTTACATCAGGAGGTTTCTACCAGGTGTATTTCACAAAATGATCTTGAATATTAAGCCTACCTGACCAAATTATGGCAAAGATAATTAGCGGAATTCAACAGATTGGCATTGGTATTCCAGACATGCATGAGGCGTGGAAATGGTATCGCGGTGCATTTGGAATGGATATCCGAATGTTCGAAGAAAGTGCTGAAGCGCCAGATATGGCAAACTACACAGGTGGGAAAGTTCAGTCCCGGATAGCTGCTCTGGCAGTGAATATGAAGGGCGGAGGCGGATTCGAGATATGGCAATATACCAGTCGTGAACCCGTATCTCCGAAAGAGCCGGTAGTACTGGGGGATTATGGAATCTTTGCAGGGAAAATGAAAGCTCCTAACGTTGCAGCTGCTTATAATTATCATAAAGCCAACGGGTATAATATATTGGGTGAACTCGGCAAGACACCAGATGGAGGTGATACCTTCTTTGTTATCGATCCCTACGAGAACATTTTCCAGGTTGTACAAAGCGATGACTGGTTCTCTACCACGGAAAGTGTAACTGGAGGCGCTGAAGGTTCTATAATCGGTGTTTCAGATATTGACAAAGCACGGACACTTTACAGTGACATTCTTGGCTACGATAAGGTAGTATATGACGAAGAGGACGTATTTACTGATTTTAGTGGACTACCAGGTGGAGGTCAGACCATGCGAAGAGTATTATTAAGGCGACAGCAACCAACGTCAGGTAGTTTTAGTGAGTTCCTAGGTTCGGGCTCCGTTGAATTGGTGCAGGTCCAAGGCAGCCAACCCAAGAAAATATTTGCAGACAGATATTGGGGAGACAGAGGGTTCATTCACCTTTGTTTTGACATTAAAGACATGAATGCCATTAAGGCTGAATGTGAAAGCAAGGGCTACCCTTTTACAGTTGATAGTGGAGAAGTCTTTGACATGGGCGAAGCCAGTGGCCGCTTCAGCTATATTGAAGACCCGGATGGGACATTGATTGAATTTGTTGAGACCAACAAGATACCAATTGTCAAGAAAATTGGGTGGTACTTAACACTAAACAAAAAGAATCCTGAGAAACCCCTGCCCCGCTGGATATTGAAGATGCTATCCTTTAATCGGGTAAAGGATTAGTATTATCCGAAGGGTGCTAAGCATACTGAAATGAGCCTCGATCCACTCCACTAAAAGGTCAACAGGGTCAGGCAGGATGTTTAAGAAACCAGGCTAAAGTTCGGATTATACTCTGGAACTACTGAATCTGCCCTGCTCAAATGCTTAAGCATACCGATGTGGGCCGCGAAAGCCTCACTGAAGGTGTTATATTCCTTGTAATCCAACCCATACTCCTCACACGTTTTAATCAATATCGGGGTGAGTTTTGGATAGTGCACATGACATACATCGGGGAAGATGTGATGTACCACATGGATATTGATACTCCCCATTAACCAGCTTCCAATCCTGTTTCTTCGGCAGAAATCAGCCGTGGTATCAATTACATGTATGGCGTAATTGTTCTCGATATTACCATCATCATCAGGCATTGGGTACGTAGTACCGTCGTAAACGTGGGTACACTGAAATATCAATGCGAATGTAAGTCCAGACAATATGTGTATGGAGAACCACCCGAGTATTATGATCCACCATGACACACTAAGGAATATCAGTGGCAATACAAGTGTAAGTCCGTGATACACAAACTTCGAGACAAGAAGCACTGCATACTCCTTGGCGGGGTGCTTGACATGCTTAGCATTGCCAATGTGGCTTTCACCAAAAAACCACTTAAAATCTTTAAACGTAACCCAATGGAACTGCGCCAAAGAATAGAGAAACGGCACATAAAAATGCTGGAATCTGTGCATTGGTTTCCAGGGCTCATGTGGCGTAAACCGAAATAACCCATGCGTTTCGAGCGTAACATCAATCTCGTGGATATTCACCCATTTGTGATGTTCACCATGCATTTGCCTCAATAAATATGAATTACCACCTACGAAGTCCATCGATCTCGCCAGCAGCTGGTTGACCCATGGCTTAGAGGATATCGCATCATGTATAGCATCATGAGCGATCGCAAATGCGATGAATATGTTCGCAAAGCCGAGAAGAGACCATGCGCCAAAGAGCAACCACAAGTTACTACTGAGAACATCACTAATTATTACAGCATATACAGCGAACCAAAAGACAAATGCCAATACCATCTTGATGTACATCTCGGTATTGGCATGCTTGGAAATGTTATTTTCCTTGAAGTACCCGTAAATATTGTTTCTCAACGCCTTTACAAATACCTCCTTGGGAGGTGTGGTTCTGAATCGAACTTGCTTATCACCTATCGCCTTATTTAACATGACCTGTATTTAAAACGCAAGAATTCTACGCAAAAGTAGTAATTATTTGGCAGTTCTGCTCCGGTAGGTCTCCTTAAGGTTAACCAGCTTATTAACAACAGACTCCCTTTTCAAAAGTAATTCGTTAAACTTAGATTCATTCTTCTTCTTAAACAGAGCATGGGCTATTGTTGCCCTGAGAATTCTTAAGTCTTCAATATAAAAGGCGGAATAGTTGCCGGACAAATACAGTGTTAATAGGTAGATAGAGGTTAGGACAAATGAGCCTGTTACTAACCAGAAAACAAAAGACATCACTGGATAAAAGAACAAGAAGCTACCTATGCCTACCATGATCGTTACCGAGCTATAGAAGTCTATTTTTTTGACAACCTTATCTGCAACCGTCTTGGCAATTTTGGCTGGGATGTAGTTATTGATCAATCCATAAAGGTGTAATGGGAAACCCAAAATGGTCGCTAAGATTTTCATTATCAGTTGCGACTTGCCAGGTAGCGAGCAGAGAATCCTATCATCTAACTCCAATCTGTATAGATCTTTAAAATAAGCATCAGACGCCTTCTGAACAGCAGTGATGCCTTCAGGGTTCTCATCGAAGTGATAATTAATTCCTTTAGCAATTTCCCTCGACACCAGATAGCGGTGTTCAAGGTTATTCCATGACAAGCCATGATGCTCTAACAAAGTCCGCGCATAAAGCGTTTGCACCTGCTTATAGAAATCATCGTATTCAGGTTTAGCAATATGTATCGCGTAATCCGTCAGCTTAGGCCTTAAGAACTTCGTGAGTTCATTTATTCCTTTGACCTTGTTTTCTTTGTAGAGCTCAATAAATTCATCAATTCCATAGGGCCTGGAGCAATTGAGAAACAAATTCGTTTTGAATCTCCAGGCTTTTTCGTAATTCAAACCTATAAATATGATCTTGGTATCTAGCGAAAAGTTGTTCAACTCCTCCGCTCCAAAGACGATCCTCGCTGCCCCTTTCTTCATGGCTTTGATCCGTCTTTCAGGAATGCAAATCCCTTCTGGAAAAACTGAAATGGCACCCCCTTTCGCAAGTACGT
>JYMV01032123.1_pt1 | contig 14105 bp, 6 predicted proteins | sample 338911 | NCBI WGS metagenome assembly JYMV01 (sample SAMN03354496, study PRJNA234377) | hydrothermal vent metagenome | biome: Deep sea; feature: Hydrothermal plumes at the Eastern Lau Spreading Center, Western Pacific Ocean; material: Seawater | place: Tonga | collected 2009 | depth 2000 m m
GCTAAGATACAATTTTTTGCTTTCTACCTCAACAAATGTAGAATAATTTTTAATTTTAAATATATGAATAAAGTAGTGATCATAGGAGGGGGGCTGGTTGGCTCGCTGCTAGCTATATTCCTTGCTAAAAGGGGATTTATTATAGATGTATATGAAAAGCGTCCTGACATGCGCAAATCTGATATCGCTGGTGGCAGATCTATAAATCTGGTAATATCAGATAGGGGATGGAAGGCTCTTAAGGCGGCGGGAATAGAAGCGGAAATTCAGAAGCTCTGTATACCCGTTCTCGGGAGGATGACTCATGACCTAGAGTCAAAGCAGACTTTTCTGCCTTATTCCAGGTTGAATAAGGCTATTTACTCGGTCTCACGAGGAGAGTTAAATGAGCGACTTATAACGTGTGCTGAAGCACACCAAAATGTCACCTTTTACTTTAATCATTCGTGCGAATCTGTTGATCATGTTTCTTCTACGGCGCACTTTTTGGACAACGAAAACAACAAAATTGAAATCCAGGGAAGCTTAATTTTTGGCGCTGACGGAGCTAATTCAAAAGTCCGTAAGTGCTTGCTTACAAAGAAAAACATAGCGGAATTTGGTGATCACAGCTATGCTTCTGAAGAACCAATCGATCATGGTTATAAGGAGCTCATCATCCCTGCCAACGCGGATGGAAGCTGGAAATTAGATAAAAATGCACTTCATATTTGGCCCCGCAAGCAATACATGCTGATGGCATTGGCGAATCTGGATGGTGGATTCACCTGTACCCTATTCTTTCCTTTTAAAGGCTCCCCATCCTTCGAATCAATTAAACGTGAAGAAGATTTAATGACCTTTTTCCACGAAACATTTCCGGATGCCGTTCCTCTCATGCCCACCCTGGTATCTGATTATTTTGACAATCCTTCATCGTCCTTGATGATCGTAAAGTGCTTTCCCTGGACGCATAAGGACAAGATTGCCCTAATTGGGGATGCGGCTCATGCCATAGTCCCATTTTATGGTGAGGGCATGAACTGTGGATTTGAAGATTGCAGGGTGCTGGATGAGCTGATAGAAGAACACGACAAAGATTGGACAAAAGTATTAAGTGCCTATCAACTATTGAGAAAGCCGAATGGAGATGCGATTGCCGACCTTTCACTGAGAAATTTCATTGAAATGCGTGACCTCGTAGCAGATCCAACTTTTTTACTGCGTAAAAAGATAGAATCAAAAATTTTTAAAAAGCACCCTGAGAAATGGGTGCCCCTCTATTCTCAGGTGAAGTTTAGTGACATACCGTACGCCGAAGCATTGGCAGAAGGTCTTAGGCAGGATAAGATTATGGAAAAAGTAATGAGCAGAAGCGGTATTGAGGAATCATGGGATTCAGACGAAGTCGAAAAGGAAATCGTCGAGCAGCTGTAACATCTTTTATTTTGTATTACAAGAATGGGTTATTGCTCTTTTCAAAACCAATATTTGTAGACTGACCGTGACCAGAATGCACGATGAAATCATCTCCCAAGGGAAGCAGTTTAGACACAATACTATCGATCAATAGTGCGTGATCTCCTCCCGGTAAATCTGTTCTTCCTATACTCAAATAGAACAGTACGTCGCCACCGATAATAAATTTTTGTTCTTTGTTGACGAACACCACATGCCCTGGCGCATGGCCTGGGGTGAATAGAATGTCTAGAGATGAATTACCAAATTCGATAACATCCCCCTCATGGAAGTAAAGAGAAGGAGCAGGCGGTGTGTCAACATTGGGTAACCCATACATTTGTGCAACTGTGCTTGTCGCTTCCAATACGCCAAGATCCTTTTCATGAATTTCTAATCCGAGTTTATACTTTTCGGCTAAAAATGCCAAACCGAAAACGTGGTCGATATGGCAGTGTGTATTAATCAATCTCCGCGGCAACAAGCTTTCCTCGTCAATAAACTCAATTAGCTCCTGCCTTTCGTGCTCCTCATAGCAGCCGGCGTCAATAATTACACATTCCTTACTTTCATCATAAAGAACGTAAGTATTCTCCTGAAAAGGGTTGAATTGGAAACACTTAATCTCAATCATGTCGCTTCAAACGTAGGCCATCTTTATAGAGGGTAAATGTACTTTATTTGGCTAAAATTAGTTATATCTTTGTCATCCGCAGAATTTTGCTTTGACCAACTATGCTACAGAGGAAAATCTCAATAATCTCTTTGCTAATACTTTCCATTTTGTATGGTGAGCAGCTGCATGCACAATTTTATAATGGATCTCAGCAAGATTTTGGTAAAAACCGTGTGCAGCACCGTGAATTTATTTGGTCATCCTATAAATTCAACCGTTTTGATATTTATTTCTATGCGGGGGGTATGGAAACTGCTATTTATACGGCCAATATTACGGATGAACTAATTGAAGAAACAGAAGACTACTTTGACTATATCTTAGAGGGGAAAGTTCAACTTATACTTTACAACAAACTCGGAGACCTCAAGCAGAGCAACATCGGTTTCACAAGTACTGAAGAGTACAATGTAGGTGGTGTGACCAGAATTGTCGGATCAAAGGTCTTTATCTATTTTGATGGAGATCACAACCATCTCGAACAACAAATAAAAGCCGGTATTGCCGATGTGCTCATAAGCCAAATGATGTATGGAGGAAGCTGGAAGGATCGTGTTAAAAACTCGACCTTGCTAACCTTACCCGAATGGTATATTGAAGGATTGATTTCGTTCTATTCAACGGGTTGGAACGAAGACATTCAAAATAAAGTAAAGGACGGAATTCTTTCCGGACGTTTTGAAAAATTCAATAGGTTGTCGGGCCGAGATGCAAAGCATGCAGGCCACTCCATTTGGAATTTCATTGTGGAGCGCTACGGGGAATCGCTCATTCCGAGTATCATTTATATGACCAAGGTGAGCAGAAATATAGAAAGCGGAATGTTATTCGTGCTTGGATCTTCATTGAAAAATCTAACTCGCGATTGGTTGAACTACTATGAGGACATCTATCATGGGCATGAAAATCTAAGTGCACCTATACATAGCAAACCTCTTTTGAAAAGATCTAAAACCAGCCGAGTCTACAGTCAGCTCAAGCTTAGTCCTGATGGAAAATATGCAGCGTTCGCAACCAATGAATTTGGCCGATACAAAGTGTGGGTATATGATTTCGAAAAGAATAGAGCGAAACCAATTATGAGATTTGGGTATAAAATAGATCGGATGACAGATTATTCATATCCGCTTCTCGCCTGGAATCCAAAATCTGAACTATTGTCAATTATTACGGAAAAAAAGGACAAGCTGCTCCTGACTTATTACTTTACTAAAAACAAGAAAAAAAATACCCGGCCGCTTCATAATTTCCAGAAGATTCTAGACTTTTCTTATTCGGATGATGGCAAGAAATTTATAATGTCGGCCGTTAATAATGGCCAGTCCGATATTTATGTATACCATATATCGAAGAATACACATGAGCAAATAACAGCCGATATATATGACGATTTTCAGCCTAGGTTTATCAATAACTCGGCTGATATTATATTTAGCTCAAACAGGACAATTGACACCTTGTATTTCAGCAATATGAGTGAAAAAGTTCATTTTCCGATAACGCTCGGAAAAAACAGAGACTTATTCCTGTATGATTATACGAACAAATCAAATATTCTAAAAAGAGTTACAAAAACGCCAAGCCTCGATGAAGCACAGCCAATCCAATACGAAGACAACCACATCTCCTATCTGGTGGATGAAAGTGGTATTCGCAATCGATATCTTGTTGAGTTCGACAGCGTAATCAGCCACATTGATACAATAGCTCACTATCGTTTCGTATCCAGCTCTACACAAATCACTAATTATAAGAGAAGCATCATAGAGCATGATGCGGACTTGCAATCCAAGAAAAAAGCTGAGATCATTTATATAAACGGTAAGCATCTGCTTTTTGTGGGAAGCCTTTCTCTCGAAGAATCTAAAGCTAGAGGTGCGGAGTTAGAGAACAATAGCGTTTCATCACCTAACAAAATCCATTCGAATTCATCGAACCTAAACGTGGAAGTAAGTGACGATTCACAGCTGAAAAGAGATTCAGAGCTGCGGAAACAAAAGCAAATAGAGGAGTATTTCAAAGATGAAGATACAGAAGGCAAAATAGACATTGATAACTATATGTTTGAGGTGGAAAAAGAGAAGGCTGAGATAGATAGCGGTCATGAACAGGAATTAAACCAGAATGACAGCAGCTCTACCGAAAATGATGAGGTTGCCAGAGGCACTCCGATAATTCCTGATTCACTAATGACTGACGATTTTCAACCAAAAAAAGACAAGCTTGTTCGTGTAATTACTCAGCTCTTAAAACCGACAAGACAATGGAATTACAATACAGCTTTTTCTACAGATTATTTCATTAGTCAGCTGGACAATCGATACTTAAATTCTACTTATCAAAAATTTACGGGTGGTGGAGCCATATATACAAATCCAGGTTTGAATCTATTTTTTAAGATCGGTGTAAGCGACTTGCTGGATGACTTCCGTATAGCTGGTGGCGCCAGGTTGTCGAGTAATTTTAGCAACAATGAATACTTCTTAAGCTTCGAAAATTTAAAGAACCGGTTCGACAAACAGGTTGTTTTGCATCAGCAGTCCTTTTTAACTTTTAAAACTGATGGAACAGGCGTTAAGATACATACGTACGATGCAAGATATACAACTACCTACCCTTTTAATGAAGTCATGAGCCTCAAAGGATCTGCCATATTAAGGAACGACCGGAACGTTATTCTCTCAACAGACCGCATCACAGTACAAGAACCCAACACTTATGATACCTGGGGAGGACTCAAAGCAGAATTCATCTTTGACAATACAATCAGCCGAGGGTTAAACCTTTATAATGGAACCCGATACAAATTATTTTTTGAGTGGTATAAGCAGGTGGATAAAGCCGAAACAGACCTTTATGTTCTGGGATTAGACTTCCGGCATTATCAAAAAATTCACCGTGACCTCATTTGGGCCAACAGATTTGCCATCAGCAGTTCATTTGGCGATAATAAACTGATTTATTATTTAGGTGGAGTTGACGGTTGGCTTAAGCCTCAGTTCAATAACGATGTTGCCATTTCTCAGGATGAAGATTATGCGTACCAAACCCTTGCAACCAATATGCGAGGATTTTGGCAGAACATACGGAATGGAAATAGCTTTGCCGTTATTAACAGCGAACTGAGATTTCCAGTTTTCAAGTTTTTTATGAATCGACCGATGAAATCAGATTTCCTTAGAAATTTTCAAGTCTTGGCCTTTGGAGATATCGGTACCGCATGGACAGGTAAAACACCCTACTCTTCTGACAATTCATTTAATACGGACAACATTGAGAATGGACCAATAACTGTACGATTAACCCATGAGCGAGAACCCATTGTAGCTGGATATGGTATTGGCCTCAGAACCAGATTGTGGGGATACTTTATTAGAATTGACTATGCGAAAGGAATCCAGGACGGTATTTCCCAAAAAGGACTTTTCTATTGGTCTTTAAGCCTGGATTTTTGATCTTAACCAGCATTATTCACACTCCCAAGTATTGGATATAAAAAACAAAATAAAGGAACTTGCAGCCGAATACCTGGATGATATTATTGAGATTCGCAATGAACTTCACGCCAATCCCGAGCTCTCATTTGAGGAATACAATACATCAAAATATGTGGCTTCTGTACTCGATAAAGCCAATATCGCCTATGAATCCGGACTATTGAAAACTGGAATATTAGCGAATATAGATGGGAAAAGTGCGAAGGGTAAGACGATTGCATTGCGGGCAGAATTAGATGCCCTTCCTATTATTGAAGAAAATGATGTTGCTTACAAATCAAAAAATGAGGGTGTCATGCACGCCTGTGGCCACGATGTGCACATGGCTTCTATTCTTGGGGCAGCAAAAATTCTCAATGAAATAAACGATGAATGGAACGGAAAAGTGAAGGTGCTTTTCCAGCCTGGCGAGGAGAAACTTCCCGGTGGTGCGGCACAAATGATTGAGTCCGGAATCATTGAAAAAATGGACGCCACTTGCATGATGGCACATCACGTTATGCCCAGCATTGACGCAGGCAAAGTTGGATTTCGCGGAGGCATGTATATGGCTTCAGCAGACGAAATATTTATTACAGTGAAAGGAAAAGGAGGCCACGCGGCGCTTCCAAAACTCAATATTGACCCGATCCCCATCACCGCCGAAATCATCCTGGCTATGCAGAAAATTAAACCGGATAATACGGACATCCCCATGGTACTTTCAATAGGAAAAGTAACGGCTGCAGGAGCAACTAATGTGATTCCCAACGTGGTTGAGCTAGAGGGAACATTTAGGACTATGAATGAAGAATGGCGTGCTAAGGCGCATAAGCTTATCCAAAAGACCTGTAATGAAATCGCTGAAGGGCACAATGCCTCCTGTGAAATTGAGATCAAGAAAGGATATCCTTTTCTGCAGAATGATGAAGAACTTACAAGAGTATCTAAAAACCTGGCCATCGAATATTTAGGCACGGATAACGTAGAAGACCTTCCCCTACGCATGACAGCCGACGACTTTGCATCTTTTTCCCAACACATGCGAACCTGCTATTACAGGCTCGGAATCAGAAATGAAAGCAAGGGCATAATCTCAGGTGTTCATACACCTACTTTTGATATTGACGAGCAGGCACTAGAAACCGGAATGGGTCTAATTGCATGGCTTGTTTATAGCCAGCTCAGCAGTACTTAGAACTATCTTTTTCGGAGAAGAACATTTCCAGTGACCGATCGTACCCTTACGGTGTCATTTGCATCTTCCAACCCAATTGAGCTGAAGTCAATCTTGTTTTCAAAGGTAGCAGTTGAATCGTGTAGCCGCATTTCTCTGGCGGGAATTTTATTCGTTGATTCCATTCCGTAATTGGACATCAATTTCTCGATCAATATATCCTCTTCCATTGCGTCATAATCTACATAGGATGCATTACTCGAATAAATATGGCGATAACCCATCCCCATGCTTTCCATATACACCTCAACCTCTGACAACCAAGACCTACCCTAATCTTTTACAATTCTTATGAGAGCTTTCTTGCCGCCTGCCTCGGCCCGAATGAGGTAAACACCTGAAGCCAGGTTCTCAAAATTTATTTCAAATCTTCGGTCATTGACAAACTGATGTGAGGCCAAAACCTGACCCGTGACATTCACCACCGAAATGCTCATTTTTTCATAAACATCTCCGAAATCAATCGTTAAATAATTCGACACTGGGTTGGGGAAGATGGTAAGTGAAGCATTGAAGTCATTATGCAAAATTCCAGATAGGATTACGTTTATACACGCTGAAGTATCAACACATCCATTAAGGGTAAGAGCAACTTTGTAACTACCATCTGATGTAACTGTAAACAACTGGCCAATAGCGCCAAGTATGATATTGTTGGCACAATCCATCCACTGATACGTATCATTTGAAGCTGCAGCGGTTAGTATGTTACCAACCTGCGTAACTGATACATCAAGTGAGGTAATAGATAGCGTGGTAGTGACCGTGCTATCGCATCCATAAATCGAGGTCAGATTGCTGGTATGAACATTAGCAACAGTGGATACCACCCCGTCCGGGAAGGTATAGGAATCACCGGGGCACATGCCTACTGTTTCAGCAGACGTATAAGCCTGGTGAACGCTTAAATTCGTGGTAATAACACTGTCGCAACCCGCAGCTGTAACCAATGAGCTGATCTGAACGGTATCAACATTACCGGTACTCCCGTCAGGAAATGTATACAAATCTCCAATACAGATATCTACATTTTGGTTAACAGCTATAGTTGTATCTACTGTGAGATTGGTAGTGACATTACTATCGCACCCTCCTGTGCTTGTAAGATTACTGATGTGTACCGAAGTAATCGTGGAAGTAGTGCCATCAGGAAAAGTGTGTGTAGCTCCATTGCACATGCTAATATCTTCCGTAGTGAAGTAGGCAGAATCCTCCGTAAGTGTTGTGACAATTATACTATCACATCCTTTAATGCTTGTTAGCATACTCGTATGCACCGTAGCAGTTGTAGAGGTAAACCCATCCGGGAATGTATAGGTGGCACCGCCGCAAATACTCGCATCTTCAGCAAAATTATATACCGAGTCTATTGACAACGCAGTGATAATAATGCTGTCGCAACCGTTTGCGCCATTAAGTACACTTGTTTGTACTGTCGCCAGGGAATCTGATGAACCATCTGGAAAAGTGTACGTGCTGCCATCACAAATACTTGCACTTACATTAGCGGTTGATCCAAAAATTACTGTTAGAGCAGTTACGATTGCGCTATCACAACCATTGGCACCCGTGAAACTGCTGGTGTAAGTTGTATCGGTTGTGGACGTGCCACCATCTGGAAAAGTGTACGTGCTGCCATCACAAATACTTGCACTTACGTTAGCGGTTGATCCAAAAATTACTGTTAGAGCAGTTACGATTGTGCTATCACAACCATTGGCACCCGTGAAACTGCTGGTGTAAGTTGTATCGGTTGTGGACGTGCCTCCATCTGGAAAAGTGTACGTGCTGCCATCACAAATACTCGCATTTTCAGTTGTGCTGGAGCCTGTAATCACTGCTATACTACGACTTGCACAAGCTGCGGGAGTAATGCAACCACCCTCACCTCTAAGATAATAGGTTGTACTGATAGACGGTGAGACCACAATAGAACCTCCTGAACCAACTGCCGTTCCTCCACAACTACCACTATACCATTGCCATGCAGTAGCACTGTTTAAGTTTCCGACAGCTGTAAGTGTTACAGCACTGCCCTGGCAAACTGTGTCTGATGTTGAGGTAAGTGTTGGAACGTCGGGATCGGTACATGCTGTTGGTGTGACCGTGCAAATCTGCAGCCCCCAGGAATCCAGTGACCCCCCATCATTACCAACATTGTCAGCTACTGTCAATACCCATGTGCCTGTGGGTATCTCTCCATTAAATGATGCCAAAGACCCTTGCGGTTGATAGGTCCCTCCACCTACTGGAGGACAAGGCAATGCACCCGGTGTTGCCTGGTCGTCGAAGTTAACATCGAAGTTATTTTGATTTCCACATATCTGGTCTAGCAATATTACATCCGTACCCGACGGACTCTGTAATGTAAATGTCAAATCCTCAATCCAGGTGTGCGGACCCGCAAGGCTCACCACGTTCACATCCATTATGGTATCTGTTAACGCTATCACCAAGTCTGAGGTAATAGTAGGCGTTCCCATGGATGAAATACTAACCGGCACGTCCGTACTCATTAAGGTGTTACAGTTGCTCGTTGTAAATGAAAAAGTTGAGGACACTGGCGCCGTACCACATTGGTTATAAACCGTAACATGCCAGAAGTATTCTGTATTTGATACCAGCAGTGAAGACAGATAACTATTGCTGGTGAGGCCAATTCCGCTGTCAGCTACGCTTGCGAAACCCGCATCGGTAGCAATTTGTATATCGTACAAAACTCCGATCCCGGCAATCAATGACCAGCTAAATGTAGTTGGCGTTGATACGCTTGTTGCACCATCTGTTGGCGAGGTAAGTGTAGCGGAAGAAGGTGTTCCATCGAGAATGTTTAGTGTAACCAAAACAGTTTTGGTGGTTGACAGCGCAGTGCCTGTAACGGTGATGTTATAAGTTCCTGTCATGGCTCCTGTAATGCCGGAAATTAACATTTGAACTGGTGTTCCATCGAAAATGGCTGTAGAAGGAGTAAATACAACTGTTGTTCCACCAGGCTGACCGCTTGCCGTAAACACAGTGGTTTCATTAAAACCCAAAAACGTATTATAAGTAAAATTATAGACCGCGTTATCAGGAGGACAGACGTCAACTGTCGTCGATGAAAAGTTCATCGCGAAATCTGATTCTATAATAGTTATGTCCGCGTCGTTGATATCAAAGAATATATTGCTGGCTCCCCGAACCATAATTCTTCCTGTTGTGGTAGCAGAACCTGTTGGCACGGTGATCGTAGTTGTACCATTATTTGTAACTCCCGATACCAGCGTGATTGGATAGTTGAATCCACCATCAGTTGACAGGAAAATATCCACATTGGGTGTATTAACAGCTCCTCCACTGGTGTTGGCCACGTTCCAGGTAATTGTTTCCGTAGCACCTGCGTTCCAGCTAGTTGCAGCATTCTGCGAGGTGACCTGGAAGGGTCCAGCACTTCCGATTACCGTTACCTGCATCAGGTCGTCGTGTGCCTGAGGGCCCCCAACATCATTGTCGCGGACCACAAATGAAAATTCCATGTTTCTCCCAACAGTAGGTGTCATCTCCCAGGTAGGTGATAAGTTTCCAGCAATTATATCCGTGATTTGCGGCATATACCTGTCCATGGAAGTAACGGGCAATTTAGCGCGATAAAGAGGCCCTTGCGTCCAGGTAGACTGGGGCGATCCATTGGAAGATGCCTGTTCGGGATCATTCTGTGACCAATTGTAAGTCAATGAACCCATACCGTCAGCATCTGTTGCGGAACCCTCAAGCACAAAGGCTGTCCCTTGAGGAATCGTGTAATCAAGCCCGGCATTTGCAACAGGAGGATTGTTGGTAAGGGAAGTCTGCATACCGCAAGTGCTATTGCCCGTCTGTATATTCTGTGTTATGTCTCGGATGTTTACGTAGTTAAAATGAGCATCACTGTTGTTCTGCACATTGGTTCCACAGATTCCTGCATATCCCATAATAGAACTTCCACTGGCAGGTTCCACCTCCGTCTGGCCGCTGCCACTTCTGCTGCATGTATTCATGGTATGATATCCTCCAAACTGATGTCCCATTTCATGGGCCACATAATCGATATCAAATGGGTCACCAACAGGATTGGAACCACCCGTGTATCCACTACCTTTATCGCCAGTGACGCACACACATGCAATGCATCCGGCATTACCACCACCACCGGTATTGAAGTTATGTCCAATATCGTAGTTGGCATTGCCAATCTTACTATCTATTTCCGTTTGCGTTGTGTTGTTCCATTCTGAAGACCATGGATCTGCAGAGGTATTTCCCCAATAGATAATTTGATCGTTATTCGATACCATCTGCATCGTTACCGAGAAATCTATTTCGTAAACGCCATTAACTCTGTTCATTGTCACAGTCATTGCAGCCATAATATCTGCGAGCTCCGTGCCTGAGTTAGCGAAGAAGTTTCCGTATTCTGCGGTACATGACAAGGCCAAACGAAAAGTGCGGAATATCTGATCATTGGCCGCTACTGGCTTTATGTTTCCTCCGCTGTTTTTCATCGCTGGCGGCGGTTGCACATTGCCCATCAGACATTGAAAATCTGAAGGGTCCTTGGTAATTGAGCTGCGATCATATACAATGTACTTCTTTCGGTCATTGGTATAAGGATCGATGTAACATGCTGGCCCAGTGCCAGAAAGTGTAAAGCAGTGAAGTCCATATTTGGTTATGCTAAACCGCATATAGGCCGTTGGGTCGTCGATTCCCTGCGCCACATAGGTTTTGATATTCGGGTATTTTGCCGCCAGGTCCGGGTGCATGATTGGTGACTCAAGCACTTTGAATTTTTGCAATTCACCATTCGAATTTGGAAAATCCAGGTAAGCATAGGTGGGTTGTGCACTCACGCCCCTGTGAGATATGCCTTTAAGCGAGGTCTTGAGCTGGTCTATATCAAGATCATAGAGTTTGTAGAACGCGGGGAGCGTATTTCGTTGTAACTTTTTGTTGTTGGCTATATAAGCTGTTACAGTTGTCCAGAGCACTGGAGATTGACTGTTGTTTTGTACCCCCGAAAACTGATTTTTCCCCTGGGCATCCGCATAATAGTTAGCGGTTAGCAACAGGAACAAGATGCTAAGCACCCTTGACAACATGAATCTCATGACCGATGAATTTATGACGTTGTTCTACATAATAACCTTGTCTTAGAACGTATTTGGGGGGTAAAAGGTTGTAATTAGACCTGAAATATACGAAAATGTAATGTGGAACGAAATTATTGCGAATTTGATTTGGTATTGTGCTTATGCGCATTCAGCAGCTCTCAATCATTTATTGTATCTATAACAAATTAGCCTCGAATGCACATATAATCATTCTTAATCCTAAGTGTCATTGCCTTAAAACACTCAATAAAAAGAAATTATTATGTATATTTTTAGCGCAAAAGTCTAAATAGAAAAATTGATCTAAACGATGCGTTTAAATTGGCAGGTTGCCTCGAAGAAGATAAATTCCGCACCATGCATATCTCTGGATCCGTATTTATATCTACGCTACACAGCATGGCACAAAATAACTCTATTAGAGAAATTTACGTATTGGCAAACGGGAATTTTTAAACTAAAAAATATATTTGTGAACGGGGTATGCTAGAGATATGAAGGATTTTTTCAAGATGGGGGAGGTGAAAAACACGGACGACAAAAAGTTGCACCTCAGCTCAGTTGTGCTAATAAACAATGACGAGACAGACCTGGTGGTTACCGAGCAGTTGATGTTGAATAGAGCTATCGTTGCAAAAGCACACAGAGAAAAAAATCTGCTAAACGCCTTGGAATTCACAAAAGCAATAATAAACATAAAAGACCTCCCGGAAATCATCCTATTGAACATAAAACTATTTGGCTTTGATGGGTTTGCCATCTTAAAGGAATTTACTAAATTCCCGAAACGGAAAACCTCTACTTGCAGTGTCGTGATACCAGGTACTTATTTTGAATTGGAACCTGAACTAATTAACCAAACCAAGAAGTACCCGATTGCAAGCAGACATCTTAAGAAATCTGGTGATGCAAAGGAGGAGTATAATTAAGTAATAAGTATATTCAAATCGGAATTGATCTTATTTGAACAGAAAGCGTTTGTAAATACATTGAAAAGATGCTCAATATTAAAAGTGTTATTCAACAATTAAGCGAAGAAGAATTCAAAGGCATTGCTGAAAAGCTAAAATCCGGGAAAGCGGATAAATTCTACACTTTACTCAATTATTACAGAACCAACAACATTCCGGATGACGTTATTATTCAGAAGCTGGATGTAACCTCAAATGCTTTTTATGTACTTAAATCCCGTTTATTCGAAAAAATTCAGGAGCATTTACTGGATAAACAGGTTGGCCCCAAAACAGATATTTTAAGAAAACTAGTGACAATCCCCAGTCTGTTGTTTGAAACACAGCCAGATATTTCGATAGCCATCTTAAAGAAACTGGAAAAGGACCTATTAGAAAATGATATGCCTTATGAATTAACCACAGTTTATAGCGCCCTGAAAAAGCTCCATCTGCATAGCGACAAGTATTATGAATATACGCAGTTGTATAACAAGCACGTGGCTTACACATTGTCTTTGGATAAGGCAGAGGATCTTGTTGCCGATTTTATAATAAATCTGGGCAATTATTATGGTTCGAGGGATGAAATGTTACTGGAGGTTTTTACGCTAATCAAAAAGGAGATGTCAAACCTTTCGCGACTATACGAATCACATCATTTGCAGGTGTTCAAGCATATCGTGGATGCCAGTACGGCAATTTTCCTGCCCCTTGAGGATACCTTAATAAATGATGATCCAATTGAAGACATATTGGATTCAGCAAATAAAATAATATCTCAATATCCAAAGGATAGCAAGTACCAATATATGGTAAATGTAATTGACTATTTATATTTTGAGTATTACAACAATTTGGGTCTACATAAGCAGGCTGATCAGTACTTTGGGTTGTTAAACGTTCGCATGCCTTCCTTTTTATATTACACACACTTTTGTGTAAGCTCCAAATTTCTCATATCAAAGGTGGAAAGGTACTTGCGCCTAAACATTGAAGATCAGCTCGTCGAAGAAAACGAGAAGTCTTTTGAGAAGCATAACTCCGACAAGCAGGATGTTCCCAATTATGTCAATTATGTTATATATGTGGCTGCTTCTAAGTACTACGCTGATAAGGCAGCCGATGCTTCAAAGTTGCTTTCTAACCTGCTCAATGACATCAGTTTTAAGAATCACGTTCATTTCGAAATAGAGATAA
>JYMV01038058.1_pt1 | contig 14105 bp, 15 predicted proteins | sample 338911 | NCBI WGS metagenome assembly JYMV01 (sample SAMN03354496, study PRJNA234377) | hydrothermal vent metagenome | biome: Deep sea; feature: Hydrothermal plumes at the Eastern Lau Spreading Center, Western Pacific Ocean; material: Seawater | place: Tonga | collected 2009 | depth 2000 m m
GTTTTTTTAAACTTGACATAAGTATTGGTCCTAATATAGAGAAATCAAAAACTGAGACGGTCCCAGCAGTTAAACAAAATAATAATGTAATGTAAGGAGACACTCATTGGATCGACCATATGTACCAATATAAATTCATAATGTCAAATGAGCGAGCTTAGGAGAACTTTCTGGAGGCGCTATAAATATTTATTGAGATGGTAGTCCGGTTTCTATTGGGTTAATTTTTTATACTCGTTCATGTCACGTAAGATCTCGAACGCTGGGTTAGCTCTAATGGAAGTTTTTACGGCAGGGTTAATTTTAATTGCTATGGCAATATTTTTAAGACTTTTTCCGCGGTTATTACTTTTGACATAGGCTTGTGCTAGAAGGATTCTATGAACCAGAATATTTTCGTGGTTAGGGTGTGATAGCAGAAGGCGCTCTAGAATGGATATGGATTTTCCAAAATTTTTACTATTATAGTAGGCGGTTGCGGTATTCAATATAGTGGGTAAATGATTTGGTCTGATTCTAGATGCTAGGCTGTATATAGCTATTGCACGTTTATACATTTTATATTGGGCGAATAATTCTCCTTTACGATTCAAGGCAATACTTGGATGAATAAACACTTCAGTTTGTTGAAGTGGGGTTGTGTTGGGGGCTACTTGTTCTGGTAGTTCGTCCAGAGTTTGCCGTGCGATTCCATTAGGGTCTGATAGTTTTAATACTTTTTCATAATATGTGCGAGCTTCTGGTAAGTTCCCTTTTAAAACTTCTATGTCACCTAACTCTTGGTATCCTTTTGCCGTAATTATAGCGGTCTCTCCTGCTATTGATATCATCTGCTTTACTGCTTTTTCAGTCATGTTGATGCGTAGGAGAAATCCAGATAATCCGATTAAGATTTCCTTAGTCTGTAAGTTATTGGGTTTTAGTTTTGCTGCAGTTTCGATCTCTATAAGAGCAAGTCCAAAGTTTCCGGACTTGTAATGTGATTTTGATCGTCCAACATGATAATCATGAGGAATGATTTTGAGTGGCAGTTTGTCTAGCGCATTTTTCCTTACGTATTCTAGTAATAATTTGGCAGACTGAATTTTAGGATGTTCTTTTTGTATTTGAAGAACCTTCTCTATTTGTTGTTTTGCAAGTTTTTCTTTTTTTTGCGCCGCATAAATGTAAGCTAACTGATATGAAGAGTCGACATCATTTAGATCGATTGAAAGAGCTTTTAAAAAGGAATTTTCTGCGGCATCGTATTGGTTTAAATAATAAAAATTCATACCTCTTTGATAGTGGTATTGCGTGTTGTTGGGATTAAGTTCGGCGGCTGCAGATAGAGACTTGTTGGCAAGTTTCATTTCTCCAGTTGCAATCAATGTTTGTGCGTATTCGTAGTGTGCTTCCGGTGAGAGAATATGCATTTCTTCTGCAATTCTACAAGCCTGCAAAGAGAGGTCGGGCATTCCCAAATTTCGATAAACTTGACAGAATCCATATTGAATTCCGGGATGGCGTGCTTCAAAACTCAAACCTTTATTCAAGGCTCTATTTGCAAGTAGATATTCCCCGGTTTCATTCAAAACTAAAGCTTTCATTACATAAAGGGTCGCAAGTTTTGGTGAGACACGAATATTTTGTTCGATTAAAGTAAGCGCTTGTTTATAATTTTTTTGCGTTGCGAGGTTATAAACTTTAATTAGTGCTTCATTTTTATGTTCAGTAGACTGGCCAGGTTTCCCAAATACAATATTTTTTCCTGGGAAAGTTGCTTCCGCCAAGAATGGACTAGTGGCACTTAGCAAAAATATGATTATGAATGTAGATAAAACCTTTTTCATTAGAACCTCTAGAAGATGATTACTGCAAATAACGAACTGCTCGAAAGGATTTACGAAACCTAGATTTTTTAGAGCTGTTAAATCGCTTGCCTGTATTCAAAATAAGCCCAAAAGCGTTGTGATAGCCATTTTCTTCAATAGACCATAAAGAAGCGCCTCCTTCTTTAGAGAAAATGGGGTCAATATGAATAATCATGCCCTTACCAAGAACTTTGCTATTTATTTTATCTGCTTCATAAATTGTTGTTAGTTCTTTTATCGATGGTGTCTGCCAGTCATATTGATTGGCGAATCCATCTTCGTTCATTTGTCTAACAAGCTGAATACTTTCAAACCAGTTGGTCCAACGGCCCGATTGAAGGTACGAATCTTCTTTCATCCACATAAGACCAGTTTTTGTGTCTGTAATGGTCTTATCTCCGTTGTCTTTAAACCTTTTGTCCATAGACCAACTTGCGACCGCTTCAAGCCGTCCAGAGAAAAATAAGGTTAATGCTAAGAGAATTAGACCAGGAATACAATTTTTAAAGGTTATGTTCCTTGATAGGTTCAATTGATTCTATCCTTAAGTAATTTATTGACTAGAGCCGGGTCGGCCTGGCCTTTACTTTTTTTCATGATTTGTCCTACTAGAAAGCCAAACACTTTTTCCTTTCCATTCTTATATTGTTCAACCTGATCTGTATTTAACTGTAAAATCTCATCAACTAGGTTTTCTATGGCTGATGAGTCAGTTATTTGAGCTAATCCTTTTTTGCTAACTATTTCTATCGCTGTTTTGGAGCTTTGATACATTTCTTCAAAGACCGTTTTTGCCATTTTTGCACTGAGAGTGCCTTTATCAATCAACTTTAAAAGTTCAACTAAATCCTCAGGTTTTATGGGAGACTCATTAATTTTTTGTCCATCATTTTTTAGTTCTCTAAGGAGCTCCCCCATGACCCAATTACTAATTACCTTGAACTCTGGATATAGGGAGGCTGATTTTTCATAATAATCTGCTATTTCTTTAGAAGCTGTTAGAACGCCAGCGTCATATTCAGGGATTTTATAGTTTTGGATAAAACGTTCTCTTTTTTTCTCAGGTAGTTCGGGTAATTCGCTCATAGTTTCCTTGATCCATTCATCACTGATTTCAACTGGCACCAGATCGGGTTCTGGAAAATATCGATAATCATGAGCCTCCTCTTTGCTACGCATAGAAAAAGTAACCCCTTTGTTAGAATCATACAAACGAGTTTCTTGTATAATTGAATCTCCCTGTTCAAGAATTTTTATTTGACGATCAACTTCATATTCGATGGCCCGCTGTACAAAACGAAATGAATTTAGATTTTTTGTTTCCGTTCGTATTCCAAATTCTTTTTGTCCTTCTGGTCTTACAGAAACATTGGCATCGCAACGAAGATTCCCTTCTTCCATATTGCAGTCACTTACCTCCGCATATTCAAGGATCAATTTTAATTGGGTTAGGTATTCTCGAGCTTCTTCACCAGACCTAAGATCCGGTTCGCTGACAATTTCCACCAGGGGTATCCCGGTACGATTAAAATCCACATAACTTTTTCCCGGGCTCCCTAGGTTGTCTCCATGAATCAATTTTCCAGCATCTTCCTCCATGTGAATACGTGTGAGGCCGATCTCTTTTTTTGTGCCATTGACCCAGATGTTTACATAGCCATCTAGTCCTAACGGAAGCTCGAATTGCGATATTTGATAACCCTTTGGTAGGTCTGGGTAGAAGTAATTTTTACGTGCGAATCGATTTATTGGGGCGATGCGGCAATTAGTAGAAAGACATGTTTTCATTGCCAGCTGGAGAGCTTTTTTATTTAAAACCGGAAGTACGCCTGGCATGCCTAAGCATACAGGGCAAGTATTTTCGTTTGCGGGTTTGCCAAACTCGGTTGAGCAGGAGCAAAATATTTTTGATTGGGTCTTTAATTGGGCATGAACTTCAAGCCCAATAACCATTTCATAGTTCATTCTAGGGCCTACTGGAAGCGACTAAGATAAAAGTGTCCTTTAACCCGTAAGGTTTGAAATAAGGGATTTTCGGAAGTGTTCCAATTGTAATGTCAGATTCAATGTGCGTCAAGCCTCACCGTTAATGAGCTGTGAAGCCCCCGTCTACTGGAAGGGCGACGCCAGTAACAAAAGATGATTCATCTGAGGCCAAGTATAGGCACGCGCTGGCAATGTCTTCAGGTACACCGAACCGTCCGATGGGATAATCTTTGCTCCATTCTTGCATTAATTCTTCATCTTTCATCAGGTCTTCAGTCATTTCTGTTTTTACCAATCCCGGACAAATTGCATTGGAACGAATTCCTAAGGGGCCATACTCCATTGCAATGGATCGGTTGAACTGAAGCAGGGCTCCTTTGGAGACATTATATGCAGCCACCCCAGGTATCGCTATGAGTCCAGCAATAGACGATATATGAATAAATACTCCTGTTCTGCGTTCTATCATATGAGGAAGTACTCTCTTAGTTAATTGAAATGCCGATTTAATGTTAGTGTTCATGATTCTATCCCACTCTTTATCATTGGTTTCGTGGATTGGAGAGCCAGCGAATATACCACCATTATTTACAACGATATCAATTTTCCCAAAAGCATCGAGCGTTTTGGATACTAGGTTATCAAGGTCACTATTAATCGTCAGGTCCCCCGTAACGGTTAGAAGCTGACTTCCAATTTTTTTGACGGTTGCATTTAATCTGTCTTCCCTCCTTCCAAAAATTGCGACTTGAGCACCTTCATCAGAGAACAACTGAGTGCATGCTAGTCCTATGCCAGACCCTCCTCCCGTTATGATAATGGATTTTCCCTTTAGCCTCATGCCGTCTCCTTAGATAATTGATATGAGTTGGTTCGATAGTTATAATAAATAATATTATAATTTGTAAGTTTACCTTCAATCAAAACTATGATAATTCATTCTTTGATTAAGATTCCATATGAATCTCCACTACTAATTCAAAAAGCATAGGTCATGAAAAATTTGAAATGGATTTACTATGGTTTTGGAGCATTTATTGGGTTTGTCTGTGGTACTGTCATAGAATTTATTTTTTATCTTCTTGAACAGTCTGGGAATCGGGTAATTTCTAACATGATTCGTGACTATGGAGTCTTGGGTCGCTTTATAGCAGAAATGGTCGCCAATCTTCCATACATGGGGCTCGCTTTGGGAATAATAATGATTTATCGGTTCTTTCCTGAGGTAGTTGGTGACAAAACAAAACCACCCGAAAGATAAAATACGTCGCAAGTAGCCCTTGTTGATGATAATTTTTGGTGATAATTTAATGTTAGAATAAGAAAGATTATAATTCAGAGAGATTATTGGGAATGTCAAAAAAATTCAATGAAAATTTGATAAAAGCAATCGAAGCGTCTTCAGAGGCCGCTGGCATATGTCGGCAGGCAATGATTGATGCTAATGATGATAGTTGTAGGGCGATGTATTCAGCTATCCTCAAAGATTGTGAGAAGCACTTGGACATGCTTAAAGGAGAAGTAGAGCTACACAAAAAACAAAAAAAATGGGATGCATAAATGCGAATCTTGGTTGTTGAAGATGAAAAAAAAGTAGCTGGGTTCATAAAGAAAGGATTGGAAGAAGAAACCTATGCCGTCGATGTGGCTTATGATGGAGAAGACGGCCTGCATCTGGGTTCAGGAGGCCAATACGATCTAATTATTTTAGATATTATGCTTCCAAAAATGGATGGGTTGGAAGTTCTTTCACAATTACGCGACCAAGGTAGAGATGTTCCCATCCTCCTTTTGACGGCGAAGGATGCTGTTGATGATAGAGTGGCTGGGCTTAACAAGGGCGCGGACGATTATTTAACTAAGCCATTTGCATTTTCTGAGTTATTGGCGCGAGTGAGGGTACTATTGCGTCGTGGTAAGGCCGAAGTTAAAACCACACTCCATATTTCAGACCTCACCCTTGACTTGGTTAGCCATAAAGTTAACCGGGGAGGGGATGAAATAGAACTTACTGGAAAAGAATATAGTCTCCTTGAATATTTTATGCGTAACCAAGAAAAAGTGTTGACTCGAACTATGATTGCAGAGCATGTGTGGGACTATAATTTCGACACATTCACAAATGTTATAGATGTTTATATCAATCACTTACGCAAAAAAATCGATAAAGATCGACAGGCTAAATTATTGCATACTTTGCGGGGTGTTGGATATATCATGAAAGAATGATATGCCATTCACATCTATTCGATCCAAATTAACAGCATGGTATACTCTTCTTTTAGGAATCATTCTGGTCCTATTTAGCATCTTGTTATTTTTCTTTCTTTCTAAGCGTTTATACGAAAGTGTAGACAGCTCGCTCACCGTTTCAGCTCGCATTGTAGCTCGTTCAACTCAGATCAATAATAGTCGAACCCCGCTCCCAGGTCTTGATCTGTTTTTTGATCAATTTATGGGGTTTGGTACAAACAAGTCCTACAAGATTTATGATGGGTCTGGAAATATCGGTTCTCTTTCTAAAAACTTTGACGGCTCGCAGTTTCCTCTTACCCAGCGCGCATACTCAGCTGCATTAAAGGGAGGAACTTCCTACGAAACTTTTTTAATCTCCGATGATCACCCTATCCGAGTTATCACTATGCCAGTTTTACAGGGCACTAAACTTAATAATTTAGTTCAGGTGGGTACCTCGCTAAAGGTGGTGGTGGATACTTTAAATAATCTACAGATTATTCTGTGGACGGCGGTTCCAGCTGTTCTCCTGTTGACAGCCTTGGTGGGCAGGTTTATAGCCCGGCGTGCACTTAAGCCAGTGGCAAACATTACCCAGACGGCAAAAGATATTGGTGCGGGTGCTAACCTTAGTCAGCGTATTCCTGTGCCAGAAGTTAAGGATGAGATCGGGCAATTAGCGCTCACCTTTAATTCGATGATGGACCGCCTGGAGAGCTCTTTTACCCAAATGCGTCAGTTTAGCAGTGATGCCTCGCATGAACTTCGAACGCCTCTAACTGTGCTAAAGGGACAAAGCGAACTTACTTTGGGAAAGGAAAGAAAGCCAAAGGAATATCAGGAGGTTATTTCCAGTAATCTAGAGGAAGTTCAGTATATGTCGAAAGTTCTTGAAGACTTGTTTTTACTTTCAAAGTCTGATGAAAACCAGATCGCATTGGATTGTGAGTCGGTCGACCTTAAATTGCTTATTGAAGAGGTTTGCAAGCATGCCGAGATCATTGCCTCGGAAAAAAATATAAAAATTGTCATCGCTTATCTCGAGAGCTTGCACGTTTATGGGGATCCTGTGCGTTTACGGCAAATGATATGGAATGTGGTGGTAAACGGAATTAAGTATACTCAACCCGATGGACAAGTAAAAATATCCGTGCAAAGCAAAGGGGATGCTGCGTTAATAATCGTTCAGGATAGCGGCATTGGTATTTCTAAAGAAGATTTATCTCTCATCTTTAATCGATTTTATCGAGTCGATAAAGCACGCTCGCGTCAAGAAGGGGGGACGGGTCTTGGACTTAGTATTTGCAAATTTATCGTGGATGCGCATAAAGGAGCGATCGACATAGAGAGTAAACTGGACGAAGGAACAAAGTTTAAGATCACCCTTCCTAAATTAGGGGTCTCAAATCCGCAAAAAGTAGGATAGCTATTGAACCCAGACAAGAGAGCGATGAACCCAGGCCCGATCGCCTGTGCTGTCTTCGGTATGAACCCAGGAGCCTTTTATTTTTAATACCTTCATTGAAAAATATTTTTTTTGAGGGCTCCATTCGACTTGAGGGAAATTGCGCCCTGGACCCTGGCGTAAATTTGTTTTGTTATTTTTAATAACTGCGCACATGTAGGCCTTGGTAGTAATCGCTTGGTATATCCAGTAAAAATCACCGTCCAAGTCCTTTACTCTAAGCCAGCGACCTTCTCTACCAAGTTGCTTGAGAGGAAAGTATTTTAGTACGGTCCACAACTTTTCGTTATGTTTTCCCGGTCCTGAACGAAGATGAGCTTTTTTATCCTTTACGCAAAGTGCTTCCGCTATTTCTTTATGAAACAGAAACGCAGCAAGGGTGAAAAGTAAAAATAGAAAAAAAAGAAAAGCTTTATTTGTTTTTGAGGGGATTGAGGTGTGAATAAGCATAACTAGTATTTTAGGTTCTTAGGGTTATATTAACATATTTATCGAATAACATTTTTTCTTATATCATTACGTTTCTTCAAATTTAAACACATGATTCTCGTGACAATTTTTCAGTTATTTCTAATCATTTTTATAGTGACCTATCTTTCTATTAATATGATCTATCTTGTTCGACTTTTTCCGCTTAAGGAGGAATTGGCCGCCTATCCGTATATTTCGGTTTGTATTCCGGCTCGGAACGAAGAGAGGGACATAAAAAACTGTGTGAAATCGGTATTGAACCAAGATTACCCGAATTTTGAAGTTATCGTTGTGGATGACAACTCTAGCGACAATACAGCAAAAATCGTTCGTTCAATGACAGAGGAATACCCCAACTTGATATTTATTTCTGGCGCGCAGTTGGCGCCAGGATGGATGGGCAAACCCTACGCATTGCATCAAGCTTACCAAAAGTCGCGCGGGCAATATTTATTATTTACTGATGCGGATCTTATGTACCGGTCACACGCATTGAAAACTGCTATGCACACAATGATATGTAAAGATCTTGATTTATTGACACTCATGCCCGCAGCAATATTTGGTTCATTTTGGGAGCGAGTCGTTCAGCCTGTGATATTTGGGTTTATTGCTGCCCTTACAAGCTTCAGGAAAGTCAATAGCTCGAACCATCAAAGCGCTATGGGATTTGGTGCGTTTCTTTTGTTTAAGAAAGTGTCTTATCAGAAAATCGGTGGGCATCTTAGCGTCGCCAATGAAGTTCTTGAAGATATAATGATTGCCAAGAAAACAAAACTCAATGGTCTTTCTATTTTAGCTGCAGATGGGAAGCACTTATTCGCAATTCGCATGTATCACTCCATGAAAGAAATCTGGGTTGGTTGGAGAAAAAATATTTTCTTGGCGATGAAAAAATCTATCCTTAGGGCATTTTATTACATGGTTATGGTTCTTTGTTTTCTATTGACTCCTTATATTGTTGTTATGTGTAATTTATGGATGGGGACAGGGAACTTGTGGCTAGGTATTTCGCTGTTAGGGCTCGCGTTATCTTTAGCTGCGGGCCTAGGCTTGTGTCATGAACTAGGCCTAGAAAAGAAAAACGTTTTCCTTTTTCCTCTTGGCGCTATTGTGATGGTCGTGATCATGTTTAATTCGATGGTGCAGACTTTATTACTTGAGCGTACTGAATGGCGTGGAAGAACTTACAGGCATTGATGCGAGTTGGCTTAAAAAGACCAGAAGCCTATTTATTTTTTGCTTCTTGCCAGTAGCGTTCCATCTCTTCTAGGGGGGAATCTTTAAGGGTTTTCCCTTTTGCCTTAATTTTCTGCTCTATGTACTGAAATCGTTTTATGAATTTGTTATTTGTCGACCGAAGTGCTTCCTCTGCATCAATCTTGTAACACTTTGCGATGTTGGTGATAACAAAAATCATATCTCCAATTTCGTTTTGGATGTCGGCGCTCTTTTTTTTGAGCACAGCCTCTTTGAACTCTACGATTTCTTCATCAAGCTTGTCGAATACATCGCTTATTTGGTCCCAATCAAACCCTTCTTTCGCTGCTTTCTTTTGAAGTTTTTGTGCCCTGAGCAGACTGGGAAGGTTTTTTGGAATGTTGTCCAAAATAGATTTTTGGTTTGCTTGGTTTTTTTCATTCCTTTTTATTTCTTCCCACTGCTTGACTACCTGATCAGGAGTGTTTAGTTCTCCTTCCTTGAAGACATGCGGGTGGCGCCGAACCATTTTTTCGCTTAAATTATCTATGACATCTCGAAAGTTAAATTCACCTTTCAGGCTAGAAATTTTAGAATGAAATAATATCTGATATAGCAAATCCCCTAGTTCGTCTTTGATTTTTTCTGGATCGTTTGCGTCGAGTGCGTCTAATACTTCATATGTTTCTTCAACCAGATATGGTTTAAGCGATTCTCGGGTTTGCACCTTATCCCATGGGCAACCATCTTCTCCCATAAGAGTGTCGGTGATTTTAATCAGCTTGGAGAGGGAATTTAGGGTTTCGCTCATTATTGGAATTATTTGGCCTTCTGGTTTAGTTTTCTGAAAAGTTTAAATTCTTTCTTTGCTTCGTCCTTCTGCCCCTCAGCCTGATGGAGTTCTCTCAGGAGCTTATGAGTGGGAGCGAAAGTAGGCATGTCTTTCAAGGATTTCTTTAGATACGTCATGGCTTCGCTATAGCGCTTTTGTTTAAGGTAAAGTTCTCCCAAGTTCGTTAATGCCAGGTGAAATGAACCGAACAACGATGAAGCTTTTTTTAAAAATATTTCAGCTTTGTCATAATGGCCCATTGTCATGTGTAAATAGCCGATATTATTGAGTGTCATTGGGAAAGCAGGGTTAATGGATAAGCTTTTTTCATATGCGTTGAGCGCTTTGTCTTTTTCTTGCATCTCGCTATGCACCATACCCAAGTTGTTGTACGCGTAAAAATTATTGGGTTCCTTGCGTGTTATTTCTAAGAATATTTTTAATGCTTCTTTGTTTTTGCCGCTTTGGCTAAGTCCAGCGGCATAGCGCATTAGTTGGCTTGTTTCCACTTGGTTGGCTAGTGAGAAGCTCGCGGTACTAAAAAGCACAGCAAGAGTTAGAATGAATGCGATAGTATTTTTTAATATATTTGATTGGGTGGCGATTTGATTTTCGAAGGTTCGAAAGGTTTTCATTGTGTCTTTAATGATTTGTGGTTTTTAAATAAATTCTAAAGTCACCGAGTCTGCCCAAAATAGTCCTTTTTGGGAGAGGCGTAGATAGTCTTTTTCGATAATGACTAGCTCTTTTTCTTTCAGTGCTGAAATAATATTTCTAAATAAGTTTATAAAGGAAATTTGAAATCGCTTTTCAAATTGATGAATGCTGATACCTTGGAGTAATCGCAGTCCTAACATGATAGTTTCACCCATAGCTTGACGAAGTTCGAGAGTTTCACTATGTTCAACGGCGATTTTTTTCTCTTTTACTTGTCGGATGTAATGAGCTGGTAGATTAATATTTTTAAATCGGGTGCCATTCATATATGAGGATGCTCCTGCACCTAGCCCCAGGGTATTTTTGTTTTCCCAGTAAGTGATGTTATGTTTGCACTCTTTCCCTCGGTGAGCAAAATTTGATATTTCATAGTGGTGGAACCCTTTCTTTGTCAGGCGTTCTATCGTTTTTTTGTATAGCTCGAGTTGATGGTCATCGTCGGGCATGATTAGTTTTCCGTTAGACTGGAGCTTTGAAAAAGCTGTTCCCTGTTCGATGGTTAAGTTATAGGTAGAAAGATGCTCTGGGTTTTTTTCCAGAGCTTTATTTAGATTGTTTTCCCAAGATGAAAGTGATTGGTTTGGAACAGCAAACATAAGATCTAAGGAGAGATTGTCGAAGCCCGCCTTTCTTGCACAGTCTACAGTTGAATGGATTTCTTTGGGGCCATGTGCTCGATCCAATAATTTTAACTCAGCTTTGTCGAACGACTGAACTCCTATGCTGATGCGGTTGTATCCCATTGTGCGAATTGACTTCATCAGTTCTATACCAACAGTTGCAGGGTTGGCTTCAATTGTTATTTCAGCGTTGGATGCTATTGTAAACTCGTTCACGCATTCCTTGAGAATACGCTCTAATTGAAAAGGATTTAGTGTGGTTGGTGTTCCTCCACCGAGAAAAATAGTTTTTATGATATTGGTGTTCGTATAAATTTTCGCATAATGTTTCATTTCTACGACTAGAGCGTCTATATAGTGGTCCATTTCATCCTGCTTGATTGGATGAGAATTAAAGTCACAATACCCGCATTTATGAATGCAGTAAGGAATATGGATGTATAGTCCTAGCGGTTGTTTTTTCATTTTCATGATATTTGTTTCACTTTGCGTGCGTTATCACACATACCTAGTTCGTTGATTAGTTTTAAGAGTAAAAACATTGTTTTATTTTGAGAGAGTTTTTGTTGCGCCGTATTTTTATTTAAATGATACGCCAAGGTTCCTTTAAGGTATCATGGTACAGTTATTTGTTAATTCTTGTAAGGTCTGTCATTTGTTATTTTTTATTGCCCCAAATTACTTTTCCATATATTTGCATTGAAAAAAGAAGATAAATTTAAATCGGGTTATGCTGCTATTGTGGGTAAGCCTAATGTAGGTAAGTCTACGCTCCTCAATCATCTTGTCATGAGGAAAATTGCAGCTACATCGAGCAAGCCTCAGACGACTAGAAATAAAATTACAGGTGTGGTTCATTTTCCTGGAGGGCAGATCATTTTGCTGGATACTCCGGGAATTCATAAAACCACTTCCCAGTTCAATCAACTGATGGTTAAGGCCTCGCTCAGTACTTATAATGATGTGGATCTTATTTTGTTTGTAGTTGATGCGAAACAGGGTTTAGCTGAAAATGATATGTTTGTTTTAGATACCCTGAAGAGTATAGCGTCTCCCAAAATTCTCATTATTAATAAAATTGATCTTGTTTCGAAACCGGATTTGCTTGGTTTAATAGCCAAAGTAGATGAGAAATTCGATTTCAGAGAAATTATTCCAGTATCTGCGCTTCGTTCTGATGGACTGGGAGATCTTGGAAAAACTGTTCTTAGTTATTTGCCTGAAGGTCCTCAGTATTTTCCGAATGACATGATTACTGACTGCTCAGAAGAGTTCTTGGTAGAGGAAATTGTACGGGAAAAAATAATGGAAAGAACGCATATGGAAGTTCCGTATTCCATAGCTGTTGATGTTGAAGAGACGCACGAAGGACACAATGGGGTTTGGGTTATCGACGCGCTGATTATAGCTGAGTCTACATCACAGAAAAAAATTCTGATTGGTGCTAACGGATCCATGTTGAAAAAGCTCGGGAAGCCAGCGCGAGAAGAAATTGAGAAGCGTTTTGGTTGTAAAGTATATCTAAACCTTTTTGTTAAAGTAAAAAATAACTGGCGAGACGATAAACGTAGTCTACGTGATCTAGGATATCTACATGATTCAAATAAAAACAGATGAAGAGATAGAGTTGATGCGTAAGTCTGCCAAGCTTGCGGCGGAAGTTCTTCTAATGATTGAGCCGTATGTTAAGCCAGGCATTACAACTAATCGACTGGATGAGCTTTGTCATGATTTTATTGTCTCTCATGGTGCGATTCCATCACCTCTAAATTATAGAGGATTTCCAAAGAGTATCTGTTCTTCGATCAATGAAGAAATTTGCCATGGAATTCCCTCTGATCGTAAGTTGCGTAATGGTGATGTTGTGAATTTAGATATCACCACGTACTTGAATGGATTTCATGGTGATACCAGCCGAATGTTTCATGTGGGGTCTGCTCGAAAAAAAATTAGTCGCTTAGTAGACACTTGTAAAGAATCTTTACAACGGGCTATAGAAGTAGTTAGACCTGGAGCCCACCTCGGTGACATAGGTGCCATCGTCCAGGGCATTGCCGAGAGTAGGGGGTATTCAGTGGTGCGGGAATTTTGTGGACACGGCATTGGACGGAATTTTCATGAAGAGCCGCAAGTCCTCCACGTAGGAACACTCGGGGAAGGAGTCGAGTTAAAGAAGGGCATGGTCTTTACTATTGAGCCCATGCTCAATGAAGGAAAGCCCGACCTTGAAATTCTTTCTGATAAATGGACAGCCGTGACCAAGGATGGATTGGCATCTGCCCAATTTGAACATACAATCGCCGTGTTGGACAATGGATACGAAGTTCTAACTCGCCTCGACGGTCAAACTGTTTTTTAAACTTTATTTAACTTCCCGGACTTAGGTTGCTAGTCGCCCAGATCAAGCTAAATCTCCCCGTAATTTCTCTTATCCGATTGTAAAGCTTGTACTAAACTAAATTTTTTAAATTTTATTGAAAAATATGTTGACATTTTGTTTTTAATATTGATAATGATATTCGTTATCAAATATACCATTAGATTATTGGGAGTAGACAATGAGTGTTGCCATATTAGGTGGAATGGACCGATTAAAGTGTTACTACATTAAACAAGGTCTGGATTTGGGTTTTTCTAGTGTCAAAGTGTTTAGTAGGAAATTCCCCAATATGCTCAAGAGGTTGAAGGGCTTTAGCGGAATTGTAATTTGTACTTTAAATGTGGCGCAC
>JYMV01016109.1_pt1 | contig 14104 bp, 17 predicted proteins | sample 338911 | NCBI WGS metagenome assembly JYMV01 (sample SAMN03354496, study PRJNA234377) | hydrothermal vent metagenome | biome: Deep sea; feature: Hydrothermal plumes at the Eastern Lau Spreading Center, Western Pacific Ocean; material: Seawater | place: Tonga | collected 2009 | depth 2000 m m
CAACGTTGCCGGAGCGGAGACGGTCTGTAAACTTCTGGACAAGACCATGACAAGTCGGGTCTTAGCCTGCTAAACTATCCACCTAATGACGAGAGCAGGAGGCAGACGGATTTGATCGGTCGGTTGGCATCTTTAAGCGCGCAGCAACGAGCTGTTTTTCAGCGCATGTCTTCAGCCTCAGCCAGTCGAGAATCGGCTCCATCAAGTCTTGTGGATACGGTGCGAGTTGATCCTCAGATCAGGTACCGTCCACCTCACGAAGCCGTATCGTTCATGGCCGACTTCGACGAGCAACTGGGTATCAGCAACGAAATGAAGGCTGAGAAACGCGCCCTGATGGCGGAATCCAGCCACACCTTTTTTCGGGCCAGCCCGGCCCTCTTCTACCACGACCTCAAAACAACTTACAGCAAAGCCTCCCGACTTCTGGATACCCCGGCCCCCAATGTTCCCATCGTAGGGGATCTCCATTTCGGCAATAGTGGGACATTTCGGGGGCCCGAGGGCAAAGCCGTCTGGGGATTCAACGACTTCGACCAAGCCGCCGTGGGCTCGCCGGAATACGATTTGGAACGGCTGGGTGTGAGCCTCTACGTGGCAGGTCGCTCGGCCAATCTTTCTGCTCGAGACTCCATGCGACTGGTGGAGAAGATGGGCCGCGCCTACTTGAACCATCTGGGCGAAGAGGGACCAAGCTACCTCACGGCCGAGGAGAGTGAGGGTCCCATCAGGGCCATCATCGAAAAAGCCGGCTCTAAAAGCCAGCACAACTTCATCACAAAGTGGACGACGGACGGCGGCCGAAAACTCAAACGGGACGGCAAGCTGGTCGATCCGGAGAAAGACCGGCAGAAAGAGATCACTCGAGAGCTTGAGGACGAGTTTCCCGACCTAAAGTTTCTAGATCTCGCTTCCAAGCCCCATTCCGGTGGCAGCACTCGCGGCCTGGAGCGATACTATTCGCTCGTCACTTCCAAAGATCGAGAAGACCCGTGGATTTTGGAAACCAAAGTTCTCCTCCCCTCGCCCGTTAACAATCAGGACGGCGATCTGAAAAGGGCGGACGGAAAAGAGTTTCTGGACCTCTGGAACAAGCTCGGAGGCGTTACCGATGAGCGTCATCAAACTTTTAAGGACAATTCCCTCACCTTCTTCACTCGTGAGCGAGAACGAGAAAAAGACTCTCTCGATGAGATTGCGGGGAATCTGGAGCCTGTGGCAGACGCCATGGGTAGACTTTTAGCCCGCGCCCACTCTAAATCAGGTGTCGACTTGAAAGGTTGGGTGGGGAGTCAGGAAGACAAATTCTTGTCTAAACTGATCCGGTTCAGCCGCACCTACGCACGACAGGTTGAAAGCGACTATCGGGAATGGAACTCCCGATACGGCACACCGCCCTCTACTTAACCCAACTCTTCAACTGGAAGTCGGTGACGTCGCGGGTGGCTGTTCGAGGTTCTTCCAGCAGTTCTCGGTTCATGACCACTTCCGTACCGTTGTTGAGGATGATATCTCCAGACTGAACCGTTCTCCCGTCGATAGTAACAGGCGGTGCCGTATTGGAGCCTGTGGACCAGAGGCTCCCCACGATGGATATGGAGTTGTCGGTGAGCACATAGTGGTCGCTCACGATCAGGCCTTGAAAATAGGCTTGACCGATTTTTGAAAAGTCGGCATCGGGGGGCTTTCCGGTGTAGAGTTTTCCGGTGAAGTTTCGACTGTAGCGTCGACGGGAAGCCGCCCAGGTATTCGTCGTTTGAAATTCGACCAGTTTATGATCGGCCTGCTTTTGGAGCTGTTTTCTAATAAAAGAGGCCGTTTCGCCTCGCAGGCCTCTTTGATCGAACGAGTCCAGAAGACCTGGAGCAAAACTGCTTCGAGTGTCTTCGTAGAGATAATGTGTCTTTTTGTTGGTGCCCTTAAAGTTGGCCGTCTGAACCGTAAGAGGCTGAAAAGACCGATCGTACTCATCCAGGGCCTGAGCCAATTGAGCGTCGTCCCGTCGGAGAGACGCCAAAAACTCTTGGCCGTCGAACCCTCGAAGCTCGACCGCTCCGTGACTAAAGAGCGCCACACCGGTCTCCTCGGCCTTTATCTCGCTGTCTCCCTTGAGGGTTGTTTTCCCTGTCACATAAACCGATCCGTCTCCTCGGATGGTGCCGTTGACCCGCAGATCACCGTCCACATACAGGTCGTGCCCGTTCAAAACGAGATCCCCCTGAAGAGAAGCGTTGCCGGAATAGTAGCTCGCCCCGGAGGTCAATGTGGTCGTGCCGTAATTGTTGAAGCTCGGTGAGGGCAGAGAGGAGTGGAGAGAAACGGTTTCTACGATATTCTTCGAGGGCACGGGAAGCTTGGCCGTGTTCGCTTCGATCTCGGTGACGTTGTAGTCCACCCCCTTAACCCCTTGGAGTTGAATCGCATCGGCGGTGTCGGCCGACGACGTTACCGTCCCCTTGACCTCCATTCTGTCGGAACGATCGTTCTTCGCCCACTGAATAGTGGGGCCCATCGTTCCCTCGGAGTTGGAATGGATCCCGGCGGGTACCTCCACCTGATTAGCCAGGCTGGTAATGCCGCGAATGGAAACAGAGCCCTTGAGGACAATGTTTCCGCTGGCTCCCAGGCCGTAGGAAGGAAGAGGTTTTGTCTTCGTTTCAAAAATTCTCTGTCCGGAGACTCTTTGTCCCCCGACATCGGCGTGGACTACAAGTTCTAGAGTGCCGGGTTTCACCGTCTTCGGCCCGCGCGGCCCATCCACGTACTGATTCCCGGTGATATTATTGACCGACTGACCCTCGCGATAAGTAGCTTCAGGATTCTTAAAGGCCAGAGAGTATGTCCCCGGCACGTCGTCGAGCGCTACATTTTCGAAACCTTCGCGCCAATCCGCATTCTCCTTAATTTTGGCCAAAGCGTGGGCCTGACCGGCTTCCAGCAGATAGTTGGCCATAATCCGCTTGCGATGAACATTCACTCGATGACCGGACGTACCGGCAAGCCAATGGACGGCGCGGGCAAGAAAAACGAGAATCGGGATTAAGAGCAGAACGAGAAGAACACTTGAGGCTGTGATATGAAAACGACGCCGACCGGTCATTCCGTTATTTTAACCTAGAATTGCTTTCGGGACCAGATGCCTCTGGAGCCGGAAGTCGTTATGCAAGACTACTCCGGCTCTAGAATCTCAAAATAACCCACGGAACAATCTCCCTCGGGATTCTTCACCACAGCGCACCAGAACTCGTAGACGGTGATCTCTTCACCAATCTCCACCGAGACACAACTCCAACTCAGAAAGTTCTCCTCGGTGACTTCGTCAGGAAGTTCCAACCCTTCTCGCTGCAGTTGTTCCAGCGACGCGGGATTGCCCTGGAGCGAAAGACTGTCGGGCTCTCCCACCTGCGCCTCGCAAGCCTTGAGCCTTTCCAGCAGATGGGAGCGCTCTTGGGGAGAAATCCAGGGAGAGAATCGCTCAAAGAGACCGTCCGCGTCTCTTTGCAGCAAGCAGACTCCCACGTCGGTTAGAAATTTGATTATCTGATCTGTCATGGGGTGAAGGTTTTGCGGGGCCCGGTTGGGCCCTGCCGCAAGCCAGGTCATTCGCCCCTATTTCACAGAATCGAATTCATTTATAGTGAGGACATGTTTGGTTTCTTCTTTTGCGCTGCTCTTCTTGTTGCCCTCATCGTCCCTGGGACGGTCGGAGTCAGATTCTGCGTCAGGAGGGCCCGGGCCAAAAAGCAATCGTTTCTCATGGCCTCACTTGTCTCCACCGCTATTATTTCAAGCCTCTACGCATTGGCGGGGCTCATCCTCGGTGGGTTCGCTTTATCCTCTGCCTTCGAGGTCAACGATCCCCGAGGTTATTGGAAAGCTCTTGTCATTTCCTGGGGGTTTATCCTCATGTTCGCCTTACCAGCGCTTGGAGTCATCACCGGACTGATCGCCGGTTTCGTAGCGAGTGCCGGGAACGCTATCGAAAATCGGAACAGGTAGCGCTCACTCAGAGCTTGGGCCCTGCGGCCCTGAGAGCATTCGCGTTACTAAAAAAATCACCGTGGCAACCACCGAAAGATAAAGCGGAAACATCAAAAACCCGAACACCGAGAGCGGGTCCTGATCGAGGCAGGTGAAAAGAGAAGAATAAGCCCCGATTCCCAAAACCAAAAGAAGCGATTGACCGATTCCATTGGCACGAGTCGAGTGGTGGCGCTTTAAGTTACTCGTACGAAGCAAAACAAACGGGACCGAAGCAAAGAGAATCACCAGTGGATGAAGCCAGTAGTGGAAAACAAACTTCTCCGGTGGTCCCTGAAGAAAAAAGCTCACAGCCCCACCCAGAATGTAACAGGCAGTGGCCAGGAGAAAGGGTGCCCAGGGTTTGTATAAGGCGGTCATGGGGGGTTGAGTTCGAGGGGGTGGTGTTATTTCCCACGTTGTTTTTTTGGGAGAAATCCCCTGGGGGAAACTCACACGCCGAGCTTCGACTACAGGCCAAACATTCAGCCTGACGAAATCCCTGCCCATGCCCCGCATACGAATTTGGTTGTTTTTTTTCCTTGTATCTCTCCTCTCTTGCGCCGTTTTAGGACTGAAAAAGGAGGGTGTTACAGGCGTAGTTCTCGGTGGGGACGCGGGCTTCGAAGTCACCGCGCCGGAAGGATGGGTCTTTGACAATGAAACGTATCGGATTACAGGGCGGGATGCGTTTATTCGACCTTTGGCCAAAGCCAGACTGGGTGATGAAGAGCCATACATCGGTTGCTCTGCTGAGAGTAGAGTGCAAGAGAAACAACTCGATGAATTCGCCAACTATCAGGCATTGGCTACCCTAGAAACAGATGACGGCCGAGTAGCCTTGATCTATGAGTACCAGGAAGAAGAGATGGGCGAGCCTTTCTTTTGTCGCGCTGCCTACGTCCAGTCGGAAGAAACGCTCTGTCAAATCACCCTGAACGCACCGAGTAAAGCAGCCTTAAAAAAGGTCATTCCCGCCTTTGAATCTGTGGTCAAATCTTTTCGCTATCTTGGCCCGCACTCCGGGAAATTCAAAGCGGCCTCTACCGCACGACGCCTGCTGGTGATGACGACCGAAATTCAGGACAGGATCGATTTCGTCCCTTCGAAAGGGTGGAGCAGACTACCAGACGAGGCAGGCGTTACGCTCTTCCAATATGCGAGGGGTGAAAGCTATGGCCTTATTGCCGCTTACGATATCAAGCCTGGAGAAGGTGAACCCGACAAAGACTTCGCCCAGGCCTGGTCCGAATTGGCCCAACCGGTCTTTGACTTATCAGTTCCCGCCTCCCAATCGATGGATAGCTATATTGGATGGCCCACCAGAATCGGCTCAGTGAGGAATCGGTCCCATGGGGAAACAGAAACGGTCCTTCTCGGTGTTCTTTCCAATTATGGAAGACGGATCTCTATCTTGGCGAAGTTTAACGACACTTCACTATCAGAGGACGTGGAAAAGTTCATCAGGTCCGTGAGCCCCCGCCTCCATCTGGCCGCGTCCGGCGAATGGACCAATAGAGGGAGAAGCAAGCGTCAATTCCTCAACGGCGGCCCTGTAAGCCTTGGAGATTACGGCGTGGCCAGCAGAAGCTATAGCTTCGGGGCAACAGACTTTCACCTTGACGGCGTTATCCAGCTTAAAAATGGAACCGTTGTGAATTTTGAGGAAAGCGGCACATACTCGGTCTCCGGGAACCAGTTAACTCTTCAAGGACAAGGCGGGGTTCAAGTGGAGCAGAGTCCGAACGATCACATTCAAAGAAAGAGCCTTCCATCCTGGACCAGAACCTATCGATTCAAGCTTCTGGAGTTCGCCGATATGATTCATGGCCCATATCTCATCCTTACCGGAGTCGAAGAGAATAATTTTGACGGCTCCTATAGTACCATGTTTCCCGACTCATTCGTTTATGTATTGGGGTATCACTAGCTTGCCGAGCCTTGTCGTCTTTTATCGAGAATCCTTGGAAGAGGTTGCGGGGTTGTGGAACGCTTCGGCGGAGGGACTTGGGTTAACGGTTTTGAGACCGCTGGCAGCTGGGGAGCTCGGTTGGGATATTTGTGGACAGAAGAAGAGTAAGTTGATGGTCGGCCTGGAAAAGCACTTCTGTGAACTGTCAAAGCTCGAACTTTACGGTCGAGATGTTGAAGAGAGCTGGCTCGAAACCATTTTAAAAATGAGAACTCAGCCAGTAGAAGTTTTCCTGTGTAACTTCTCTTATGACTTCGCCACGGAATGCGTCATTTGCGACTCCAATCCGTGTGAACCCGAAGATATGCTGGACTGCATCGAGAGTGGTTGGACGCTCTGGGGCATTAGAACTCGCCAAGCTCTGCATAACGATATCTTGTCCCCCCTCAAAGAATGGCAAGCCGCCGCCCGGGAACGGGGATATCCGATGCGCTCTTACGGCTCCTATCAGATTCTCGACATACATTCCAACGACGGCGTTCCTTATCCGGAAAAGTCCGACCCGGTGACCGGGCTTCCCGCCGACGATCATGAGGTCGTCGAGCGTCAGATGCAGCACCCGTTCGGTACCAGGATTTTATTGGCCATCACCGCCGTCGAGCCCAACCCAGAGCGAAACTACGAAACCTGGCTTGAGGTCTTGCCGAGAGTCGCTCAAACCCTCACCGACGATCTTTCGGAAGGGGACACTCTGGCCCGATACTACACCCCGCGAGAGTTCGTCATCACAAAACCGGGCCTCCCCTACTCCCAAGCCCGGGCAGAACTAGAGCGCCTTCGAGCCCTCCTGGAGACAAGCCTCAAGCCCATGCGGCTCAAAGGCAGACTCTCAAGTGCCAGTTGGCCGGAGGAGGTCCCCAGCGCAGAGGAGATGACGGGAGGCAGCGGATGGGACAAGTTGATGGACCGGGCGCAGAGTTTGCTGCTTTGAGAGAGAGTTAAGAGAAATCCCCCAGGGGAAACGCGTGGTCGATCAGGTGAGAGTTGTCGCAAAAGATCTGAGGAATGCTATAATGAGGAACGTGGAGAGAGACAATCATGGAGACCATTGACCAATTCGTAGATAGGCAAATCCGCCTTGGACGATACAAAGACAGAGAAGCCGTTGTCCAGCGAGCGCTCGAAGAAATGCAAGAACGAGAATCTGAATTCGAGTTTCTTGTAGAGAAGCTTCGACCCTCAGCCGAAGCCTTCAAACGGGGCGAAAAAGGACAAATCGCCTGTCTGAAAACTATCCGCAAGAGAGTCGCACAGAAGCGGAAGTCTTCTCTCTGATACGTGAGTACACACTCAGCGCAGGAGCAGAGTCCGACATTGCCGACATCTACGACTATACCGAAAGAACTCGTGGTCCCGACGAAGCCGACGCCTACACTCTAGCATTATTCCGTGAAATCCAACTCCGTGCCGACAACCCCTACCATGCAAGTCGAAACGAATCAGTGCTTGCGAGCCGCTTGGGACTCCAAGTCGTACGGAGCTTCCTGTACAAGGGTCAGCATCGATGTTATTTCACATTTAACAACGAGAGGCTAATGATTCTCGCCGTATATCACGGTCGGCGGGATAGCCGCCGAATATCGGGGGGTTAGGGAGCCCGGGTGAAATCCCGTAGGGGATTTTCACGAGAATGGCAGCGAAACGTCAGCAGGTCGGGGGCTCATGGGTCCCGACCGTCCCACTGGTCCGTGTCGCATCCCCGGCAAGTTCGACCGTTTACAAAATCTTCACACGTGAGGCCGGCGCTTAGAGTGAAAGCACTCGCAGATATCTCTCAATAAACTCAAATGATAGGGATATCCATGCCATGAATATCAAGACCTCGAGCCCCAACTCTCCCACCTTACAGGTTCGCCCCAAGCCCCAACCGGAGCCCAACGCCTCTTCGCAAGCACCTTCCACACCCGAGAACAAAGACGGTTTTTACAGTTCTCTCTCAGAAGCTCTTGAACTGACCGTTCCCGGCTACAGTGCTGGAATCGGAATTCTAGTGGGCGGAGGCGTGGGAGTTACAGCAGGAACAATGGTGGGACTGGCCTTCAACGCTCTCACCGGAACGAACACAATTGTTCCGCCTCTGGCTGGCCTTGCCGTGGGTCTGACGATGGGCGTGAGAACGGGCTATACCATCGGCAGCGACCTGGGCGAAGCCATCATTCAAGGCGCCGGACAGTTCGGAGAATCCCACAACACCGAGAATCCGGCCAAGGGGCGAGCCATTGCTCAGGCCCTCACGGGGACAGCTGTCACACTCCTCACCCTGAACCCGCAAGGCACGGCGCTGATCGTGGGTAGCAGTGCGGCCTACGCGACTTACAAATCGATTCAAGCCTCGAAGGGCTAGCGAAATCCCCTCAGGGGATTTCGGGTCCGGAGCCTGATATCCAGGGACCTCTCCAATAAACACCGTGGGGTAGTTCCGCCTGGAGGTTTTGAGTTCTAATCTCCACAAGGGCGAGATCTGGAATCACCGGTTCAACCTCTCGGACAAAAACGAGGGCGGCTTCGATGTCGTCTGCAGCCACATGATACGGAACACAGGTGTATCGGCCGTTGAGCGTCGATTCGCCACCCACTGTTATCTTGAACATAGTCGTGTCCTGAGAATAGATATTGTCGGCTTCCCGGATGTACCAGAACGCATCTTGTTCATCATGGTCGAGCTGCGCTAATCCTAGAGCGTAGCCTCGACCACGTTCCCGGAAACCCGACTTCAAACATTCGTCGGCGGCAACACCGAGCAACTCGTTTTCAAGAGAAACCGATGACTCCAAAGTATGCTCATCGAGTTGCTCGAACAGCCCCGCACGAACGAGTAATCTGACATGGAGAAGCTCCGCCTGACGCAGAGTTTTCCCCTCCGAAGCCGCCCTGTGAAGGTGCAGGTGTTCCAGGAGAGTTTGGTGAGCTTCCTGGGGCTTTCCCTGAGAAGCGAGAATGAGTGCCTTCAGTTCCCAGCCACCCGAGTAGCCTCTGCCGATCATCTGCTCGCAGAACTTCAGAGCCGTCTCGACCTCTCCCTCAGCAAACGCCTCCTCCCCCTTCTTCATCAGTGACTCTGACTTTTTATTACGAAACCATTCCAGCACTTCTAGATTCTCAAATCTCAGGGGGTCAGAGGTTCCGACTTACCGGGCAGCTTCCCGAAGACTTTTCGGTAAGCTGCCATGATCGACGGCACCGGCCCCTGGTCAATCTCCGTACGCTTCTCAGCGTTGATGGTCTCCAGATGGGCTTTGTAAGCAAGGTCATCGTCCGTTCCCCTGTTAGCAACGTAAAATTGGGGATAGGTGTATAGAAAGTCGAAACCGTGTTCCTGGAAACGACGAAAGATCAAAGTATAGACCGGAGTGAGTTCTGCAACTTCCTGGGCATCGTACGGACCCATATAAAAATCCATATAATCAAAACTCACACCATCGATTGTCCGGTTGAGCCAGGCCGCAATATCGTGGCCCGTCGAACGCCACGTGCCTTCGTCGATGGGATACGGTGCCACCACCTCGTGACCCGCGAAGACTTCTCGCAAGCAAAGCCCGATCAACACCGCACACTCTCGCCCTGGCCGGACGGGCTGGTTCAAGGTTTTCAGTCTCGACATCCGAGGCCACTTCTCAATCTGCTCAGGGGTGGGATGAAAGGCAAAGAAAAACTCCGATTGCTCCCACCCATCCGGAGCCAGTTCTAGAATTAAATCATCGGCATCGGGACCAGTTGGAAATAGGAGCTCAAAAACTTCCTCAAGCGACCTCTCCATAGACATAGTCCAAAGTTTAGCAGCCTCGGCCCTGCTGTCGCAATACGCCAAATCCCCCAGGGGACTCCATCTCCTCACCCCCGAATTTCAGGTCCGTGCCGGAACCACCTCAACCGATAACATCCACCCCAGAAGACTATCTCCGCGCCGAGCGACAAGCTGATTTTAAGAGCGAGTTTGTAGACGGGACGGCTGTGGCCATGTCGGGGGCGAGCCTGGCCCACAACGCGCTGGTAGCAAACATCATTATGGAACTTGGCCCCCGGCTTCGTGAACGAGGGTGTCGAATCTATCCCAGCGATCTCAAGGTCAGACAGGGCTCACGCTTCTTCTACCCTGATGTATCGGTCATTTGTGGGGAGCCGGAGTTTCACGATAACGAGCGGGATGTTGTATTGAATCCGTCGCTGCTGGTGGAAGTCTTGTCTCCATCGACCGAAAAGTACGACAAGGGTATCAAGTTTCTCACCTATCAGCAGATTCCGTCACTGCAAGAGTATCTCTTGGTTCATCAGGACACTGCCCTGGTCGAGATTTACCGTCGTCACTCCGCAGGCTCGTGGCTCTATTCGAGAACGGACGGTTTAGACAACGCTCTCACGGTTCTCGACCTGGAACTTTCTCTTTCCCAACTCTACACGGGGGTTCTGCAATCCTAGATAAGATGAGAGGCAAAAGAGATATCTCTTTAGCTGAAAGAAGGCGAAAGCCTCATAGAAAGTCTTGCGGGGTATCGAAGTCTTTGAGAATGCCCGGATCATCCACCTGAACGACCCTCGTTCTGTCTTGAAATCGTCGCAAGACCTTACGGGCTCCTTCATCGCCGGAAAGCTCTAGGAGTTCGGGGAAGAGCCAACTGGGGAAATACTTGGGATGACCCATCTTGCCCTCAAAACAGGGCAGAATGACGGAGGTAGACTCCCCCACCTCCCCGACCACTCTCTGCAGTGTGAGATCGCTAAAGAACGGTGTGTCGCCCAAGCAAACCAGCACACCGGGGATATCCTCCGGCAGCGATTCGATTCCGCGCTTCAAGGACGTAGACAAACCTTTCGACCAATCCTCGTTCAACACCGTGGTGACTTTCGGAAAGTCTTGAGCGAGCACTTCCACCTGTTCAGCCTGAAAGCCGCACACAAGATGAACTCTCTCAATTAGTTCAGACCTCTCAAGCTTTTCCAAAAGCCAGCTCAACAGAGGCCGCCCCTGATAGCGGCGGGTGAGCTTACCTCCGGGACAGCGGGTTGAGCCTCCGGCCGCAAGAACCAGGGCCGTGAGTTTCGTCAAAGTCAATTTTTCTTCGCCATTTCCGGCAAAACCGTGAGTCCTAACTTCTCTTTATTCTTGGCATCGACCACCTCGAACGTCGCCTCATTCCCCAGTAGAGTCACCAATCGCATCTTGCGCTCGATGTCCTGTCCATCGAGGCGAGATTTCACCCGAAGATCCAGATTCACTTTCTTGCCTTCTAAGAGCCGTGGAGTAGCCGAAAGTTTCACGTACTCATCCTCCCCTTTGTTCGACCAGATCTCCACCTCGGCCGACTTCCCGTTGAGAACGGCGAGTTTTGGAGCCATTTCCGTTGTCCTACGACCGATCTCCACTTTGAGCCTGAAGCTCAAGATGATGGCGTCTTCAGGAAGCTTTTCCTGAGCCCAAACACAACCGCTGATCATCAACCAGCAAAACACCAATATTAACCTTCTCATTTCTGATTCCTCACCACCGACTCACCGTCGATCTCCAAACTCAGTAGAACACCGTTACTCACCGACACCGAGTAGCTTTTTCCCGAGGAGGTTTGCACCCGTTCGGGAGGAGACACACGGTAAAGGCCCCGCCAAAACAACCCCGTGGAGAGCAGAAGAGTCGCAGCAGCCAGGACCCAGCGTCGGTCGCCTCGGCGACGTGAAACAAGCTTCGAGGGTTCTGAAGATAGAACGGCATCTAAGCCTTCAAGATCCTTAAGATACTGCTGACACTGTAAACAGGACATGACGTGATTTGCCGCCTCCCCCACCTCCTCACCATCGAAATACCGAGACAAAACCACTTCATCAGGACAGCTTTTCATTTCCCCGTCTCCTTCTTCCAGGCCACTCTCGCCTTCTTGCGCGCCCGGCTCAACATCACACCAATAGCCTCGGGAGTCGTCTCGTAAATACCGGCCAGCTCCTCATAGGAAAATCCGGCGTAGGTTTTTAGGAGAAGAAGAGAGCGCAGCTTGGGACTGAGCCCCTGGAGAACTTTGAATCCAAGGTCGTTGTCTACCAATTCCTTCTCAAATCCCGGCATCCAAGCAACCCCTCGACTCAAGGCGTCTGAGACCTTGCTCCAGACTCCTCGGCGACGAAGCTGGTCCAAACAACGATTGCGAGCGCAGGTGAAAAGCCACCCGACCTCGCTTCGCCCCTCCTCCAGCGACTTCACAAAGACGTCTTGCGCCAGGTCTTCGGCCTGGGCACGGTCGCCCAGCATTCTCAAACAAAAGCCCACTAACCGCTCGCGGTGCGCTTCATAGTTCTGCTCGATGAGTCTCGTTGGTTCCACTACCTACTCAACGAATGAGAGAGAAAAAACCTTAACAGTAGAAAATTTCAATCGGGACACCGACGACAGGTGCTGCAAATACCACGATCGCGATGAAACTCGTCGGCTCCGACTTCCTGAGGGCAGTCCCCACATTTGTACTTCCCGGGCGGTACATGAGTGGGCGGAGTGTTGCTGATATAATGAGTGCCCAATTTTATCTTCGCCCTGAAATTAGGGCACAGATAATCCTGGTTCACCCCGTCGAAGATGTCACGAAACATCTTGCCTTCATCCTCGGTGAGGTCGGGTTCCTGGCTGAAAACATCGGCCAAAAAGAGCCTCCATTCAAGGGGTGCTTGGGCGTAATCTCGGTAACCTCTAGAGAGAGCGAGTTGGGTCACATGACGCTTTAGTAATTGTCGCCCCTCTTTTTGTAAGAGTCCTGCGAATTCCTGAGGAGTGAGAAGACTCATAACACCCTCTGGATAGGAGGTGAAGAGAAAGAGGTGCAAGAGCTGGTCCGCTTTTTGTTTCAGCAACGGAAAATGCAGGCCCAGGTCGCGTTTCCAATGGGGAAGGGCCTGGTCGAGTCGCTGTCTTGTCTCATAATCTCCCTTGAAGAAATTCTCCTGATGGACAGCCATAAGAGTTCCACAAAAGTCTTCTGATGAGCTCACGCTTTGCACCTATTTTCGCTTGATAAACGCCGGCAAGCTCAGCAGAGCCAGTAAGAGCAGAGCAAGCCATTCAAATGCGGACTCTTTCGACTCGGCAACAGTCTGATGAGCCTTCTTCACCGCTTTGTCGGCTTGCACAATACCCGCTCCATAGGCTTTCTTGTCCTTCTTCTTTCGCGCTGTAGAAAGGAGAATCTCTCTGACTGCGACCGGCTCCTTCACCCCGCTCGAGATGACGAGGGCCGCGGCGGCTCCAACGTGAGCCGCTGCGCAATTGGTTCCGGCAAACCATAGATATCCGCTCCGCTTCGGATTGCGAACATGAAGAGCGTTCTGGAGAATTCCAAGACCCACTTGAGCCTCACCGCCGGGCCCCATAATGTCGGCGCCACGACTTGAGTAGTCGGTTATCTTGCCTCCGTCACCAACGGCTCCAACCCCGATGACTTGGTCATAGTGGGCTGGAAAGTTGGGAGTATCATCGCCTGCAACACCTACGGCAGCAACTAGCACACAGCCTTTTGCGTGGGCGTATTCTACCGCCTCCTCCAACAACATGGAATCGGCCGTGGAACCAAAGCCCATTACCAAAACGTCGGCCCCGTTATCGGCTGCAAACCGAATTCCAGCAGCGATTCCGCCGAAGGTACCCTGGCCCTCGTGGTTCAGAACCTTGACCGGCATCAGCCTCGACTCGAAGGCAAGTCCTGCTGCGCCGAGCTTGTTGTTAGTGGATTGAGCTACGGTACCGGCTAGGTGGGTACCATATCCGAGATCGTCTACAGCCAGGGGGTCGTCGTTAATAAAGTCATACCCCTCTAAGATTTTGGTCTGCGCCAAATCTTCTACCGGCCTCACCACGCCTTTCTCGGCGTAAGCTATTCCGGTGTCCAGGATGGCCACGGTAACTCCTTCTCCTTTGGCCTTCTTCCAAGCCTTGGAGGCCCCGACCATCTTGTGGTGCCACTGATGCTTAAACAGGGGGTCGTTGGGAAATTTGGCCGCTGTTTCGCCTCTCGTCTCAGCCTCTATCGCGGGCTCGAATCCCGACACGTGGACCACGTAATCGGGGGACACCTGCTGAATCATAGGGTCTCGTTTCAACCGAGACAGTAGCTCCGGCAATTCGCTCTCCGCGACATCCAC
>JYMV01053011.1_pt2 | contig 14100 bp, 11 predicted proteins | sample 338911 | NCBI WGS metagenome assembly JYMV01 (sample SAMN03354496, study PRJNA234377) | hydrothermal vent metagenome | biome: Deep sea; feature: Hydrothermal plumes at the Eastern Lau Spreading Center, Western Pacific Ocean; material: Seawater | place: Tonga | collected 2009 | depth 2000 m m
TAATTAAGTAGGAAGGAAAAGGAAAAGACTGTTATCTAAAGGATCCTTTTGGGATGATATTTAACCTGTGGGAAGAAAACACAGAAAAGTAACGGGAGAATGCCTCTGTGGACAGATTGAATTCACGGTAGAGCTGCCGGCAAAATGGTGTGCGCATTGTCATTGTACACGCTGCCAGCGATCCCATGGCGCTGGGTTCGTTACATGGTTTGGAGTGAACAAAGAATATTTTACCCTGGAAAAAGGTGAAAAATTATTAAAATGGGTTCCATCCTCTAAAAAATCAGAATATGGATTCTGTAGCCGTTGCGGCAGTTCCATGCTGTTTCGTTCAACCAAATGGGCAGATGAGATCCACATTACTTTGGCCAATGTCCAAAATGATATAGGTTTACAACCACAGGCCCATGTCTATTTTGATACCCACGTAGATTGGTTGAATTTTGATGATGAGCTAAAACGACATGTTGACCCAGTTGTCAAGTAACTATTATTAAGAAAATGTTATTGCACAAGAAGATAATTGAAAACACTTCAGGATGTGCCCATTGAAAAAGCCTACGATAAGACAGCCCACCGTCTTTCTACCATTAGTGATGTCATTTGTCGCTCTATCTATGGTGCTTGTTCATTTCGCAATTTTTGGTATTGTTGAGGAAACCGATGAAGGAACTGCTGCGCATATCTTTCAGCTGCTTATTGTTGCACAAGCTCCTTTCATTGCAATCCTTGCATTCAGGTGATTGGTTGTAGCCCCCAGACAGATTCTCTTTTTCATTTTACTGCGAGCAAGTGCTGTGCTGGCGGCTATTGTAGCAGTATTTTTCTTAACATCGTGAAAATGAAGAAAATTCCTCTAACAAAGAAGCCAAAACTATTCCACTCAGTTACATATAATAGTATAATTCGATGGAAATAAAATGATTAATAGATGTAAATGGGCTTATGAAGAGTTAATGATTGAATACCATGATAAGGAGTGGGGATTACCTTTACATGATGATAGATCACTTTTTGAGTTTTTGATTTTGGAAGGGGCTCAAGCAGGTTTGTCATGGTCTACAATTTTAAAGAGAAGGAAAAGTTATCAAATAGCTTTTAAAGGTTTCAACCCTTCAGAGGTTGGTACATTTAAAGAAGAAGAAATTGAGAACCTGATGCAAAATTCTCAAATAATTAGAAATAGATTAAAGATTAAATCTGCTATAACAGGAGCGAAGGTATTTTTAGAAATACAGAAGGATTTTGGAAGTTTTGATAAGTATATCTGGAGTTTTGTTAATGGTAAGCCAATAATTAATAATATTAATAAATTGAGAGATATCCCAGCTTTCACAAATGAGTCAGAGGAAATGAGTAAAGATTTAAAGAAGAAAGGTTTTAGTTTTGTTGGACCTACGATATGTTATGCATTTATGCAGGCTGTTGGGATGGTCAATGATCATGAGGTTGGATGCTTTCGATGGAAAGAAGTTCAAAATATTTCTATAAAATAATATTAATTTAATCATCTTGTATTGGAAAAAGGGTAAGCTAAGGGAAAATATATGAGTAAAAATAAAATCAGAGATTTAGAAAATAGAATTTTTGAATTAATGCAAAAACTTCAAAAGCTTCAAAAAGAGAATGTAAAACAAGAAGTAAAAAACTATGATTTTTCTACCTTAAATGGTAGATCAAATTTGTTAGATTTTTTTGAAGATAAAGATAAGTTGTTGGTCATACATAATATGGGGCAAGGTTGTCGATATTGCACATTATGGGGTGATGGTATAAACTCATTTTTACCCCACCTTGAATCAGTAATTTCAGTTATTTTAGTTTCAAAAGATTCGCCAAAAGAGCAACGTAAGTTTGCAAATGATAGAAATTGGAATTTTAAAATGGCTTCTCATAATGGAAAAGAGTATATGAAAGACCAAGTTAGTGATGAAAATTATGATAATGCGCCTGGTGCAGTTTTATATCAAAGAGAAAATAATAAAATATACCGAAAAAATGATTGTACTTTTGGACCAGGAGATATTTATTGTTCCATTTGGAGTTTTCTTAGTCTTGCAGGTATAAGTGATAATGACTGGACTCCTCAATTTAGTTATTGGAAACGTCCTGAAAAATTAGATGATGGAGGTAAAAATATAATTTAACTCATCCTGCTTTGAGAGTAGGTAACTAAACCTACCTCTTTATAAAAAAGTAGGAGACGAGGCAAATCGTAATAACCTTTTTACATTTGAAAAGGATTTTTTGTTTATGATAGTAGGAGTAGATTTGATCAATGAAAAAAGTTTTGATTATAATCTCGGCGTTAATCATGGGAATAACTTCAATGGATGCACAATACGATAACCCCCAACCCGCGGAGTACCAGGCACTGGTAGATCTATTCAACGATTGGCGAAAATTTGAAGATCCTCCACGGTTAAATGGGGTGCCGGATTACACTGAAGATCGCTTTAAAAAAGACCACCATGCTTTTAAGGATCTGGAAGAGCGTTTAGCCCGGATCACAATTAATGACTGGTCCGTTCCCTACCAGGTGGACTGGCATATTGTAAGAGCGGAAATGAATGGTTATGACTTTAACTATCGCGTGCTTAAGCCTTGGGTGAGAGATCCGGCCTTTTACCAAACTGTCTGGATGTATCAAAGCGATGTACCAGCTCACGAAGGACCCACAAACCACGCCACTCTGGAATTCTGGACCTACCAATTCCCCCTGACCCATGATGAAGAAGAGCGTTTAAGGAGTGATCTAAAGGTTATTCCCCCATTCCTAGTTCAGGCTAGGGGGAACCTCACCGGTAACGCTCGGGACCTGTGGGTCGCTGGTATTGAGAATTTCAAGCAGCAGGTTCGCGACTTGGACCAAATCGCAGGGAAACTACAGGGTTATAAGACACAATCAAAGTTCACCTCCGCATTGGAAAATGCGAAAAAGGCTACGAAAGATTTTATCATTTGGCTGAAAGAGCAGGCTCCTGGTAAGACCGGTCCCTCCGGGATTGGGAAGGATAATTATACTTGGTATCAGCAAAATGTTCATTTATTGCCCCTTACCTGGGAAGAGGAATTACAGCTGCTTCAGAGGGAACTGGATCGAGCTTGGTCTTCCTTAAAACTGGAAGAGCAGCATAACAAGCATCTTCCGTCCATGACGGCTGCCAATACGCCAGAGGAGTTCGCCCGGCTCACAGAGCGGGGCGTACAACGCTTCATGAATTTTTTAAAAGAAAAAGAGATTATGCCCATCAAATCCAATATGGAGCCGGCACTGAGGGAACATATGGGAAAATTCGTCCCTAAAAACCAGCGCAATTTCTTTTCCATCGGTATGCATTACGATCCTGTACCGCTTTATTCCCATTTTATCCACTGGTTCGATCTGGCCCAGGTACGGGATGATCCACACGAAAGTCCCATACGACGCGGCCCCCTTCTCTACAATATTTTTGATTCAAAAAATGAGGGGATCGCTACAGGTGCTGAAGAAATGTTCATGCACGCAGGGCTGTATGAGGATAGTCCCCGCTCCAGAGAGATTGTTTGGATCATGATCGCCCAGCGTGCGGCCCGTGGGTTAGGATCCTTGTACGCTCATGCCAACGAAATGACCATGGTAGAAGCAGGTCAGGTGCATGTAAAATGGACACCACGTGGCTGGATGAAACGGGAACCGCATCTATTGCAGTTTGAGCAGCACCTTTACCTGCGTCAGCCCGGGTATGGCACCTGTTATATCACAGGTAAATATTTGATAGAGAGGCTTGTCACCGATTGGGCCGAGCAACTGGAAAAACAGGGAAAACCCTTTGTGATGAAAGACTTTTTCCAAGCGTTTAACGATTCCGGTAATATTCCTGTAGAGTTGGTGCGCTGGCAAATGACAGGAAACAAGCCAAACTATAACCAATAATCCTAATTAGATTAATCATGAATCGAATCATCTTACGTCTATCTATTTTGTTTCTGGTAACAGGTACCTACAGTGATCAGCATAACAAAATACTTACTGCTGAGTGGATAAACAGTGATGAGGCAAAAGCAATCGCTGCGGTCCATCGATATCAATGGCTGGGAAATAATACAGCCATCCTGTTTGATGTTCGCCAACCGAAAGAAGAAAGAACATTCCAGAAACTGGATCCCCGGAAGGCAGGTGAACTTTTTCCTGTGGTGGATCGAGAAAAAGCGATTGCCAGTCTTCAGGAAAACCTAGGGATAAAGGACTCATTAAACTTTCTGGAATGGCCGATCTCCTTTGATCAGAAGGGGAGACAGGGGTTATACATTTATGATAATGATATTTTTATCCTAAACCTTGAAACTTCAGGCTTCCAACGCATTACCGATACGGATGCCGAAGAAAAATCTCCTCGCTTTTCACCAGATGGATTAAAGGTGGCCTTTGTCAGGGAAAACGACCTTTATGTTAGTGACCTGGAAAGAAACCGGGAAAAACGGCTTACCCGCGATGGATCGGAAACTACCCTGAATGGCACTCTCTCATGGGTGTACTGGGAAGAGATTTTTGGCCGGCAGGATATTGGCTATTGGTGGTCAGATGATTCTAAGGCACTTGTTTTTTTACAGACAGATGAATTACCGGTTACCAAAATGCACTATGTAGATTTTAAGCCTGCAGAACCACGGCTGATCACCCAGCGCTACCCGAAAGCAGGGACAGATAATCCCATCGTAAGGGTGGGCGTTATGGAGATTGCTCATCCCCGGATAAAGTGGGTAAAACTGGATCCGTATGAATATATCTGCCGCGTAAAATGGCATCCGGACAATAAACAATTCACGATACAGACCATGAACCGGGCACAAACTGAATTGAACCTGTTTTTTATCGATCGGAAAACTGGAAAAAACCTTGGCCAGGTGTTAAAAGAAACCGATGAAGGTTGGGTCAATATCAATGATGATCTTTATTTTCTGGAATCAGGTGATTTTTTGTGGCAGTCAGAGCGGGATGGGTATGCGCACTTATATCGCTTCAGGGAAGATGGCCGGCTGGTTAATCAGGTCACCAAGGGGTCCTGGGCACTTCGTTCATCTGGAGGCCCCTTCTGGCTAAGGCGATCAGTGGTCAATATCGATGAAGAATATGGCCAAGTATATTTTACTGCTTTGGAAAAATCATCTGTTGAACGCCACTTGTATAGGATTGAGTTCGATGGTAGCGGCATGGAGCGGATCACAAGAGAGGATGGGATACACAAGATTGGATTTAGTCCCGATGGGCAATATTATTTGAACAACTATTCCAATAGTAGTACTCTTCCAGCGCTGACCCTCCATAAAAAAGATGGAACAAAATTGCATACGATTGCAAAACCGCGGCCAGAATTGCTAAAGGGAATGAACCTGCAAACACCGGAGCTCTTTACCATTTCTACATCAGATGGATTCCACATGCCTGCTCAAATCCTAAAACCGGGAAATTTTGACCCAGATAAATCTTATCCGCTTATTTTCCATATTTATGGAGGCCCATCTGCGCCTACGGTATTTGACCAATGGCAGGGCTCATCTCTTTTTTTTGATAACATGTTGCTGAATAGAGGCTACCTGGTGGTGAAATTCGATCACCGCAGTGCAACTGCGATCAGCAAGGAACTGGAAAATCGTCTTATAATGATGATGTCCGGTCCTAGGGAAATTGTTGATATTTTGGATGGGATCCTCTGGCTGAAATCACAGCCTTATGTTGACTCGGATCGGGTGGGTATCTGGGGCTGGAGCGGCGGCGGCAGTTTTACTCTGAATGCTATGACCAACACTAAGGAGTTCAAGGCTGGTATATCCGGCGCACCCGTAACGGATTGGCACTACTACGACACAAAATGGGCAGAGTTTGCCATGAAGCGCCCACAGGATAATCCGGAAGGGTATGAAAAGACTTCTTTTGTTAAAAATGCGAAAAACCTCCATGGACGACTGCTCTTGATCCATGGCACCTATGACGACAACGTGCATCCCCAAAATTCCTGGCATTTTATTGATGAACTAATCAAGGAAAATATCATGTTTGATATGATGTTTTATCCCATGCGGAAACATGGTTTTGGAGATAAACCTGCCAAGATTCACCGGCACAGAAAAATGCTGGAGTTCTGGCAGAAATATTTATAGTTGATCCCTGTAAAAACCCCATGCCCCATGCCTCATTCCGCCTGCGTGAACATCCTAACTGCATGTAAGCGGAGGAGGAAGTTTTTGTTTCCCCACCTCTTTGTAAAAAAGTTGGGATGGGATAAAGAGCAGTTTTTTTATTTGTGTGCGGGGCTATTAGATTAGATTGATGAAAAATAATCACTTTTAATAACAGTTTCCTTTTTGCGCTGCTGCATGTAATAACAAAATGATTCGTCTCGAGAACCTTTCCAAATCTTTTCCGAATGGCGACCTTTTTTCCGATGTAAATATTTACTTCAAGAGTGGTATGCGGGCAGGGCTGGTGGGCCCCAACGGTTCAGGGAAAACCACCCTCCTTAGAATTATGCTGGGAGAGGAATCCCCCGATTACGGGAATATTCAGATTGGCAAAAATGTAACTATCGGGTATTTGGCCCAGGAAATCGTTCCTGGGTCCCTCCGCTCCATTCTGGAAGAAGTGCTTTCAAAATTCCCGGAGGTTCGTGAGTTGGAAGGGAAAATGCTATCATTGTCTCATGATATTGCCAATGATCCCGAAAACCAGGCCTTGGCGAACCAGCTGGGTGATGCCCAGAATCGATTCGAAGCTCTTGACGGGTGGTCGCTGGAAGAGAAAGCCAAAAAGATCCTGGGCGGCCTTGGCTTTACGGACAGGCAGTTTACGGAAACCATGAATGTGTTCAGCGGTGGCTGGCGGATGCGGGTGGCTTTGGCGGCAATTCTTTTGCAGGAACCAGATATAATATTTCTTGATGAACCCACCAACCATCTGGACCTGGAAGCGACGATTTGGCTTGAAGCCTTTTTATCCGATTGGAAAGGGGCGATGGTGATGATCAGCCATGACCGCGCTTTTTTGGACAGCTCTGTGAATCACATTCTTGAAATCGATTTGAAAAAGATTACCCTGTACCATGGAAATTATTCCAAATATAAGGACGAAAAATTCCTGCGGATGGAACAGCACCGGGCGGCCTATCTAAACCAGCAGAAGCAGATAAAAGATACAGAGCGGTTTATCGAACGGTTTCGCTATAAGAACACAAAAGCAGCCCAGGTCCAGAGCCGGGTGAAAATGCTGAATAAAATGGAAAAGATTGAACCACCTTCAGAATACAATCATGCTATGAATATGAGATTCCCTCAGCCAAGCCGATTGCCCCAGAATGTGGCATCCTGCAGCAATGTGACGAAAAATTACGGGGATGTTGAAGTATTCAAGGATATGAGCCTGACCGTGGAACGGGGGCAGAAAATTGGACTGGTTGGGCATAACGGTGCAGGGAAATCGACTTTATTAAAAATGCTGGCCGGTGTGGAAGATGTGACTGGCGGTGCAGTGCGTATCGGTGTCAATGTGGATAGAGCCTATTATGCCCAGCATCAGCTGGAAATCCTAGATCCAGGTGAAACTGTCTTTGAATCAATTAGAAAGGCGAACCAGGAGTGGAGCGAAACAGAGATTCGTACTTATCTGGGCAGTTTTTTATTTACGGGAGATGAGATTGAAAAACATGTGAAGGTCCTCTCCGGTGGGGAAAAAGCCCGGGTGTCCTTGGCGCAGATGCTGGTTAATCCGGCACATTTACTCCTGCTGGATGAGCCTACCAACCACCTGGATATTGTTTCCCGGAACGTAGTTGAAAAAAGCCTGGATCAGTTTACAGGTTCCATTGTGTGCATTTCCCATGACAGGCATTTTTTAAATAATGTCACCAATCTTATCTGCGAAGTAGGCGGAGGGGATATCCGGATGTTTGAAGGAAATTATGAATATTATGAATGGAAAAAATCAAAAAGACCATCGGAAGAAATTAATGAGCGAAAACCTAAATTGCCCTCTAAAAATAAACTGGATTATCAAGAAAGGAAAAGAACCCACAACCGCCTGGCCTGGATAAAAAAACGATTCAATACCATTGAAAAAGAAATGGAAAAAGAGCGTTCCACCATTCAAGATCCGATTCATGTTGATGAATATGAAATTCTCCAAAAAGCCATGGAAAACCTCACTGATTTTGAAAATGAATATATAGAATTGATGGAAGAGCAGGATGCTCTCCAAGCGAAAGATGTGCTTTGAGTGAGCAATGCTCATGGGATTTTTTTATTTGTGGGGGCAGGAGTAGATTGAGACCGTCAGGATTATACTATTTCATGAAAATAATTTCATTATTACCGGTTATTGTGCTGATTATAGGGTGTCTGCCTGTCAACCTTCCCCAATCCATGGGCGAACCTCCAGAAAATGCTGCATCCTTTCCAAAACTAAAGGAGCGCAACCGACTGCTGGGGGCATTATCACCGGAACGAACCTGCTATGATGTCCAGCATTATGATATCAATATTGACATCGATGTAGATAAAAAATATTTAAAAGGTTATGTGGATTTCACTGCCGTTGCCGTTGATGATTTTACTATCCTGCAGATTGATCTAGCAAAAGATATGCAGTTAAACGGCGTCTATTATCTCGGAAACAAACTGGAAACAACACGAAAGAAAGATGCTGTTTTTGTGGAATTTCCAAAGATCAATCGTGAAACAATGTTTCATTTTCGTGTCCACTATGAAGGGAAACCCCGGGAATCTTCAAACCCGCCCTGGGACGGCGGTTTTGTGTGGGAAAAAGACCAGAAGGGCCGTCCCTTTGTTTCTGTCGTTTGCGAAGGAGATGGGGCTGGGTTATGGTGGCCTTTAAAAGATCATATTATGGATGAACCGGATAAAGGTGCAAAGATGACATTCACAGTTCCATCGGGATTGTTTTGTGTCAGCAATGGCCAGCTTACCAGCACAGCTGAAGATTTAGAGAATGGGAAAAAGTCGTATACCTGGGAAGTAGACAACCCCATCAACAATTACAATATATCCGTTCAATTGGGCCATTATGTTCTGGTCAGGGACACCCTTCATCGAAATGGAAAAATTGAATCATTAAATCATTATGTACTGGATTATCATCAGGAGGTTGCCAAAAACCATTTCCAGCAGGCTAAGAATGTCATTCGGTTTTTCGAAAAGTATTTTGGGGATTATCAATGGTGGGAGGATGGTTATAAGCTGGTGGAAGTATCTTACCTGGGCATGGAGCACCAGTCAGCTGTAACTTATGGAAATGCCTGGAATAATTGGGGAGGATCCCGTCCCTGGACCAAAGCATATTACGGGATAGTCGATGGTCTTTTATTCCATGAAACTGCACACGAATGGTGGGGGAACAGCGTCACTGTAGCAGACCCTGCCCATATGTGGATTCACGAAGGTATGGCTGTATACAGCGAATCGATGTTCATTGAAGATCAGCTTGGTTATAACGTAATGATAGATTTTATGTTGCGGAAGCGTACGAATATCCAAAACAAACTCCCGATTGTCGGGCCGGAAAACGAAAACTACTGGGCTTTCGGGGATTCCTATAATAAGGGCGCATGGGTAATGCATACCCTCCGCCATGTGATCGATAATGATAGCCTATGGTGGGATATTCTAAAATCGTTCGCAGTTGACAATGCCCGCAAACATGTGAAAACCGGTGATTTTCAAATCCATGTGGAATCCAAGACCGATCACGATTTAGAGTACTTTTTTGATCAATATTTCTTTGACCACAGGCCTCCTAAATTGGAGTATTATCAAAAAGGGAATAAACTATTCTACCGCTGGGCAGATGTGATTCCGGATTTTCGAATGCCGCTGAATGTTGATATAAATGGCATGGAAAAACGTATCTACCCGACTACTTCTGTTCAAACACTTGAAATCCCGGAATTGGCCGTGGTTATTTTTAAGGAATGGCAATTTCTCATAAACGTAAAGGAAAATTCTAAATTCACTGCATATTGATTCCTCTGGGTAAATTGAAGAAAGTATAAATACTGTCGGTGAGTTTATTCATTATAAAACCGTAACAAAACCATCTTAGCTATTCTAGACCCTAATTCAATTATCCTAAAAAAACATCCTGATCATTATATTTTAATATGATTTTACGTCCAAATATTTTCCAGATATTGCTTGTCCTTACACCTCTGTACCTGATGGCTGAAGTTCAAAAGAAGCAGGTTACTTCTGCCACGGGATTGCAGGCTGTATTGAGCGGCAAGGCAGATTCACTGGAAATTTATCTGCAGCCCGGTGATTATCATCTCTTACCAACTTCAATTATAGACTCTACCTGCGGTAATTGTGAGGAACCCAATCAGTTTGTACCAGCGACAGCGGGGTTGGAAATTTCCGGCAGCTATGTCAGAATAACCGGCCCCGAAGACCGCTCAGCGGTTATCCATACCAATGCAGGATATGGAATTTATTTTAACAACTGCAAAACAGGTATAATTGAAAATATATCTATTACAGGTGGTATCCGTGATCCCGATGGTAATGCAACAGACGCCGCAATTGTGGTCAAGAACAGTGCTGTTACGATTCGAAATAACCATATTTATGCCAATATTGGGGATTCGGCAATTGTTGTTAAAAATATCGTCGGGGTTATGGGCATCTGCGGACGTGAAAACTCTGATTTAATAATAAGAGGTAATGAAATTATTGGTAATTCCTGGGACGGGATTGCTCTTTACAAGGATGCTACTGCAACGATTATTGGTAATCTTATTGACGGCGTGGATAAAGCCAGTTCAAAGGTTGCCGGGGGCGGCCGCGGAGTTGCTGTTGGTATCACCTGGAATGCCCGAGCCACCATTGATGGAAACCTGGTAAAACGATATTGGAAAGGGATTGGTATTTTTGTCGATGCCAATGTAACTGTCCGCAACAACATCATTGAAGATCTCCTTACCTGGGGTATTGCCTATTGGGATGCAGAAAAAGGCAAACCGGTTGGCATAATTGAGAATAATATCATCTATTCCACCGGTGCCTGTGGGGTGTCTATTACCCGCACCCAGCCTGGTCAAAATCCCGGTCATCTGGTCGGTAACGTTATTGTTAGGACCGCTCAAAACCCAAAATATGATGCCCCGGATTACTATTGTAAGCAATGTGCATTATCTATATCCTCCAAACCGGACAATTTTCGGATTGACGACAACCTGTTTTTTAACAACCGCCGAGCGACTGAAACCCTGCCTGATTATGACCTTTCTGAGAGTGAGTTTAATAATTCTGTAGAGGACCTTCGAAGCCGGCTGTTGAATTCAGCCTTGTTCCGACAATCGGATTTTTTAAAGTTTTTGACCGAACAATAACAGACGAACAGACCAACACTTCCAGGTATTATAAACTGGTTGGTTTTTATTTCTGGAGTAATATATTGTAAATTAAACCATGAAACTCCTACAAATTGATTCCTCTGGATAAATTGAAGAGATCATTATTAACCAAATATCCCGCACAACAGCAGTTATTTTGTTTGTAGATTAGTCCTTAGTTTTATATTCTCGGGAATATCATTATGCATGATTTACTCCATTTTTTCACCCATATCTCCGATGAAGTACGGGGTGTCTTCCTTGTAGGTGGTTTAACACTTTTTCTTTTGTTGGAATCTAGCGTTCCCCTTTTCAAAATGGATTACAGCAAGTTAAAGCATGCAGGAATCAATATTTCTTTCACTATCATTACGCTAATTGTCAATATTATTGGAGCAGCATTGATCTTTGCAGCGGTTCAGTATAATGAAACAAATAATACCGGGTTATTAAATTTAATCGAATTACCCCTTTGGCTTCATGTGTTTGGTGGTTTGATCATTATGGATCTCATTGGTGCATGGCTGATACACTGGATTCAACATAATATCAGGTGGTTGTGGAAGTTTCATCTGATCCATCACACAGATCCCAATGTGGATGTGACCAGTGGTTTGCGCCATCATCCCGGTGAAAATATATTCCGCTTACTTTTCACCACTCTGGCGGTTTTAATCACAGGCGCATCGTTTGGTTTAGTCATGATGTACCAGACGATTTCAGCCTTTTTCGCCCACTTTTCACACGCCAATATCAAAATGCCCCTTGCTGTTGACAAAGCATTCTCATATATTATTGTTACTCCCCATTTCCACAAAGTACACCATCACTTTGTACAACCCCATACGGATAGCAATTATGGAAATATCTTTTCCATCTGGGATCATTTATTTCGAACTGCAACTTATGTGAAAAAAATGGATGATCTCATTTATGGGATCGATACCCATATGAATCCGGAAGAACATTCCAGTTTCAAGAATCTATTGATGATTCCTTTTCAGCATTACCGTCCACCAATTGGATCAAAATTCAGTGATCAATAATCCATATTCATTAAGCCCCGCCAAGTAGTTTGATCAATAATTGTGGGAGAACCCTGCAAATTGATTCCTCTGGATAAATTGAAGAGACTTTTATTTATAACATTACTGCTGTTTGGCACTTTATCAGTTGCTGTCACCAGTGGAGAGGTTTCTTTCCCGTCGTTTGCTGAGGAAGGAGAATTCAGCGACCGAAAGGTTAGGCCCCTTTCCCGGCAGTGGAAACTGGGGAATCTCGATGGAGGGAATTCCTTTGTTTTTGGAGTGTACCGAAGTTATCACACAATGTATGTTGATCTGGATCCAACACCCGAAATTAATCTCTGGGATGAAAATGAGTTTCGTCTTTACAGGCAGCTTATGATTCGGTCATTGAAACCCGGCTTTATTGCGTTTGAAATGACTGGATATCCACTTGCATCTCTTTCCGCCTTGATGGAGAAAAAACAAGGAGAGTTCTTCAGTTCTCTTACCCTTGGAGAAGATTTTAATATTCTGAGGAGCTTGGGAGCCGGCGTTCAGGAACCGTGGTCGATGAGCCTGTTTATAGGGCAGCTTGTTGATTTTTTGGAGGTAACAGAGAAGGAAGAGGTTGTCCGGGCAGCTTCTGGAGCAAGCGGATTAGTGATCACAGGAGGGTTATACCAGCTTTTTGACAACTGTTTTGTTCCATCAAATTGGTTTCGTTTGGAATGGAAACTGAAGGGGGGGGGGCGAAAGGGGATCAAAGAGACAGGAATGGGACATTAAGGCAGGCTATAGAAATTATGGTCTTCCAGATATTTCTAACACTATATCTTTCGTATTTTCACGCCTAAGAGCAGATAGAAGTGACACCAATTGGGGATTAACAAAAAACAGTCTATCGATGGTTGATCTTCAAATTCCAGTATCAGAGTTTGATAGTGGTTTCTCAAGGATTTTAGTTTCTTACGGGAAAATCATTCCTTTCAAGGGGAAATTTGTTGGATTGAAAATCGGGTTCGGCTATGAAAATCGTAGGAAATATGATGGGGAGGCAAAGGAATTTCGTGTTGAGAAAGAAGAGCTGCGGGAAATATTTTTTCATCCTGTTATTATGTTTTGAATAGAGTGGTAGGTTTTCCAAAAATATCGGCAGCTATTGCCGGCGGTGTGATCCCATTGGTTGTGGAATAATTATATGAATAAAGAACAAAATAAATTTGTCAAACGGGTAAAGAGTAGATTTTTATTCAAGCTGTTCACAATCGCCAAGCTTCCTTTAGCCTTTATTTCCGGATTAAAAGTACTGGATTTAGATGAAAACCAATGTTCCACAAGTGTACAGTATAAATATCTCAATAAGAATCCATTTCAGTCAATGTATTTTGCAGTTTTAAATATGGCAGCAGAATTAAGCACCGGTGTTTTAGCACTTCTTGCTACGAAAGGAAGAGCCCCAAGTGTTGCAGTTATAATTGTTTCAATGAAAGCAGACTTTCAGAAAAAAGCAATCGATACCATAACCTTTTCCTGTTCCGATGGAGAAAAACTTTTCCGGGCAGTAGATAAAGCAATTGAAACCAAAGAGCCTCAGACAGCTACCGTAGCAACTGTTGGAAAAAATGAAAATGGGGAAATTGTATCAGCCTGTGAATTCACATGGTCATTTAAGGAAAGAAGTTAAATTGCCCTTTGGGCATACTTTGATTAGGAGA
>JYMV01004219.1_pt1 | contig 14093 bp, 11 predicted proteins | sample 338911 | NCBI WGS metagenome assembly JYMV01 (sample SAMN03354496, study PRJNA234377) | hydrothermal vent metagenome | biome: Deep sea; feature: Hydrothermal plumes at the Eastern Lau Spreading Center, Western Pacific Ocean; material: Seawater | place: Tonga | collected 2009 | depth 2000 m m
AATAATTTCGTTCCACATCTTCCTGTAGACAAAACAAAAAGGCATTTATAATTATTGAATGGTTCCAACCTTGTTAAATTTTGAATGGGTATTTTCTTCCTTTGAAACAGATACCACTTTTGAAATAATGTAAACATATATTTTAAATTTCGTATCACAATCTATTCCACTTTCTTATAAGGGTAAATATCTTTCAAAAAAATGCTAGGTTTTATTTATCATCTTATATTTATCTATAATCTTTAAAAGGTCATTTGGAGAAGAATTGTTAAGATCAATTTCAAACAATTCACGCCTTTTTTGAATAGTCTTTAAGTCCCATTCCCACCAACGAATTTGACATATAATTTCAATAATTTCTTTTGGGAATCTCATCTTAATTACCTGTGCAGGATTTCCGACAGCTATCGAAAAGGGAGGAATAGATTTCGTTACAACGCTCCCAGCTCCAATAACTGCTCCATCACCAATTTCTACATCTGGTAGAATTATTACTGAGTCACCAATCCATACTGCATTGCCAATTTCTACGGAACCCTCCGACTTCCCAACAACTTTGATATTTGATTTTAAAACAAATTGTTGTGCCCAGTCTTGCATATTTAAAAAATTATGAAAATGATTAGAACTTCTTACTACTAGCCGTCCTCCAATAGCACAAAATGCTCCAATTGTACATTGGTCTATATGTGATGTTGCATTAATTCGCGTACATTTGCCAATAATAACTTTTGGATGAAGAAACGTACCTTTACTAATAAATATTTTCTTTGAACGAAATTTTACTAATTGTCTCAAACCGCAGACATAATTCTTTACATTGCTAACAATATTCATTTTATTATCTCATGTTTATCATTTTGAGCCAGGGATAATACTTTTCTACTCGAAATCCTCTATTTTTCATATAGTCTGTAAAAGCAGGAACTTTTACCCTTGTATAAATTATTGGTATAGTTATTTCTAGATACTGTATTGAGATTTTTTCAAATTCATCCACAAATGATTTCACAATATCCATTTCATTTCCATTTATTGTTATTGATGCTATGACCCTCTTATGTGAAGAAAGTTCATTATTAAATAAATTTGCTAAACTAACAGTACTAATATTTCTCGTTCTAATTGATTGTGCAACTGATGGCAAGTAATCTGGAATAGAAGAATTTGCCTGATTGCGTGTTTTATATAGCTGAATATCTTCATTCAATTTATTTATAGAAACTGCACCTTCAATCATTTTTATATTGGTCAGGTTATTATACTTAATATGTGCTTTTATAAACTCAATATTTTCGTTAATCGGTTCTATTGCATAAACAAAACCTTCCTCTCCAATTTTTTGCGAAGCTTTCATTGTAACATACCCACGAAAAGCACCAATATCAAAAAAAATGTCCCCGGATTGTAAATTGCAAGTACGATATGCTTGATAAGGAGGGGAGGAAAATTCTGTCATATATCTCAATATTATATTATGTACTAGTGCACAGTGCTCATCTGCAATCTCTCGATAATCATATAATTGCCCTAAAAGGGTCTTTAGATATTTAATTTTTTTTTGATGACAATTCCAATATTCTGAATTTGTAGGCCCGAGAAAAGTGACACCATAATAGGTAGTGATTGTTGCAAAATGATTACCACCTACTTTTTTATATCCAACCTTAAAAATATTCAACAAGATAACAAATCTTCTATATATGCTCCTTGGAAGTGAATACCATCCTTTCCCCATGAGACTCGCAAACGATAAATCACCAATCTTGGAATACAGATTCCGTTTTTCTTTATTTTTAGGCTGCAAAATTTTTGATGTCATTATTTGTTATTCCTCAATTTTCTTGTTCATGAGACAAATTCCAACTTTCCGAAAATCAACAGAAATTTTTACCCTCTCATCCACTTTTATTTTCTTCCAGACTCTCTTCATCCCTGGAGACCAGGGAATATCATCAAAAACAAGTACCCGTGGTTGATTAGAAAGGAAGGGAATAATCTGTTCAAAATATCTCATGATTGCTTTCTCATCATGATGCCCATCAATGAAAGCAAAATCTATGGGGCTGGATTCATTAAGGACTTCATCAAGAACATCTTGAAATCGACCAGCGACTACCCTCACATTTTCTAAGCCGATGGTTTCAATATTCTGTTCTGCATATTTTGCTAATGTTTTTGCACCTTCTATAGTAACAATTTTACCTGCCTTGTTTAAACTGAGTGCCACTGCCTGGTATAAGGCGGAAATTCCTAATCAGGTGCCTAATTCTATGCAGACAGCTGGTTTAAATTCTCGAACAAGATTAAATAAAAGGAATGACCAAAAAAAGAGATTTACTTCCAAAACGGCATACTTCTCCAACAGTGGTAGTTACAGTTTTTCCTGCATACATATCCTGTTGGGTGCGATGCTCACCCGATTTGTCCGCTCCGTAGTCTACTAGGGATATTTTAGTGGTAGATGCATTTAAATTTTCCCTTAATTGTTCTATTTTATCAATCCATATTTTTTCCTCAGGACTAAGATCAATTTTTAATGTGCTTTTTAGAGTATCAGCAAGGATTATAGAATCTCTATCTCCCGAACGAAGTAAACGAAAAATTGCAATTTTTACTAATATTATATTTCTTAATGATTCAAGTTTCTTAATCCAATTAGAACCATAATTGATTTTTTTTCTCCTATCATTCATAAAAACAAAATGATAAAATCATCTATAAATTTTTTCAGGTATTTTCAATACTATTTTTCGTTGTAATAATAATATTATCAAATAAAATCCAGCTGATGTCCAACTGAAAATTGAAGATATGACTTGGATACTAACATTCATATTTCCCCCAATATAAAAACACAGAAAGGTGGAAATGGCATAAGCTATTTGCCATACCAGAACAAAATGTTGCTTGCCAGTTGCGGTAAAGATAACACTCACGGGACTTATTATAAAACGAAAGAAATACAAAGGTACTAATATTGATGTCAGTTGCCCAGCAAGTTTCCATTTATCACCCAGAATATAAGATAATATTGACTCTCCCCAGAAAAATACTATGAGTAAAGGTACAATTATAATAGCTCCCAATTTCAGGATTGTAGTGTTAAAAAATTGCTTGAGAGGCTGCTTGTTTTTTAGTAGTTCTGAGACTCTCTGATAGAAAACTTGACTCACAGAACTCTGTAAAATATTTAAGGGAATATTCATCAAACGCATTGCAATATAAAATTGTCCAACAATTGCTTTCGTAAAAAATAGATTTAACAGTATTGGGGGCAGGTTTCTTGCAAGAGTATTAATACCGGCATTCCAAGTAGAAAACAGCGGGAATTTTTTAAATTTCTTCGCTTCTTTGAATATCCTATTAAAATTGATATAAAGGAAAATATTATTTCCTTCCTTAAAAAATGTTATAATCAGAAAAAGTAAACTAAAAATCTGTCCTGCAATCAAGCCTGTCAATAAAGCAATAATTTTTTCATTTATGGTAAAAAACAGCAGGAATTGTGTGCCAACCATTCCACTATAAAAAAGGGTTCGGCTAATTGAAGGAATAGAAAATCTTTTTTCACGAATGAACCAATAATGGAAAGTATTGATGGTTGCTTCAATAAATGCTGTTAAAGGAATAAAAAACAAAATTTTAAATTCAGGAAAATTGAGAAAACTCATAATCGTTGTTTTAAATAATAGGAAAAATATTAAAAGAACTATGGTAAATATGGTACTCAAACCGATGGATAGAATAAAAAGGTTTATTGCTTTTTTATCATCAGTAGCTATTGGTATAGCCATTTCATATCTCAAGGTTATTACGATAGCAATAATAGCTGAAATAGACATTACTAGAGCAAGATTGCCAAATGCTTCTGGTGTAAATAGTCTCATAAAGATTGGAGAAAAGCCAAGAAAGATTAACTGGCCAAAACCAGTACCGGAGGCCATCACTGCTACATCGGAAGCAAAGGTTCCTTTAGTTAATATTCTTTGAATCTGTTCTCGCAATTTATTCTTATCCTCTTTTATGAGAAAAATTACCATATAAATCAATCGTATTATCTACCATTTTTTGTGCAGGATACTTTCGAACAGTAGAATAACCATTTTCAATTATCCGTCTCCTTAATTCAAGATTTATCAGCAATTCTCGGATTTTTTCTCCAAGAGTGCTCACATCACCTGGATTAACAAGATAACCATTTTCCTCATCTTTGATCAATTCTAATGTTCCGCCAACGTTTCCTCCAATGACGGGGAGTCCCTGTGCCATCGCCTCCAAAAACACCAACCCGAAGCCTTCCATCAGCGAAGGCATAACAAAAACAGAAGCTTTTCGATAATAAGTTTTTATCTTTTCGGGAGGAATCCATCCGACAAATTCCACGCAGTCCATCACACCCAACTTACCCGCTAATTTCTTCATTCTATCTATGTTTTTGTTTTTGCCAATAACCTGTAACATCAATCCAGGAATTTCTTTTAACAGTTCAGGCATTGTTTTCAAAATGACCGGTAACCCTTTTCTCTGAACATTCCCCCCTACGAGAAGCAAGGTCGGCTTATGAAGGCGTTCATTTTCCAGTTGATCATCAATGGGGATGCAATCCAGATCCAATCCCAGATAAATTGTTTTTATTTTTTCAGATGGGATATCGTATGCCTTGGAAACAGTTTCTGCTGTTGCATTAGAATTTGCAGTAAGTCCATTCAGATTTCGCAGGGCTTTTCTTTCGGTCAGAGTGACGAAAGAATAATATAACCAACGTTTCATCCAATCCACATAATCATCTTTATAATAAAACGGATTCCATTTATGTCTTGCAAAATAGTCATCGTGAAGTGTGCCTATTGCCGGGATATTTCCTTTATAGGAATATGATTCCCGCGCATCGGTAAAATGAATAAGATCAGCATCAACTTTTTTGATAACCTCAGCATATGCATAGGACAAAGAATACCACCCCCCGTGCGTCAAATCATGTTTAGATAGTGATACAGGAATAAAATCCATTTCTTCAGTATTCATTGGATCTCCTGGAGAGATCACTGTGACTTTCATACCTGACTTAACTAAACCTCTAGCTAAGTGTGTGGAATATGCTCCAAGTCCGGACCAATAATTATTGAATTGCTGGGTACAGAGGACTATATGTTTCAGGGTAGATACCAAAATTATTTTATTGATATCAAGTCAATTTGAGACGTTGTCGATTAATCCAGATGCCGTAGCCTAGTAATACAACCAACACTGCAATGAAGATTGTCCTGCTTATAAATAGCGCCCGATAAAAAGATGGTAAGGTAAAACGGAATTCCACTTTATGATCCCCTGCGGGAACCATGACAGACTGCATAAAGTGATTCGTTTGATATATTTCGGTTTCTTCTCCGTCTATGTAAGCACGCCAGCCAGGTGGATAATATCCCTCACTAAGAGCCAATAATGCATCATTTATCATTTCAACAGAAATTATCGTTTTCTCCGATTCCCAATGTTCAATCTTAACTTTTGATCCTTCCAAATTAAACTGCATTTTAGGTATTTTTTTTGTAAGGATAGCTTTTTCAACAGGATTGAAATTGTCTGCTTTGATCAAATTTAGTGTTTCTAATTTTTCTTGAGATACAACCACGCTGTCAATGAGAAATACCCTTGGTAACCAGTTTTTCAACCGATAAATATGCTCTCCCTGTATTGATTGTTCAAGAATCAATTCAGGGTGATTAAATCGTTTCTTTGAAATGGCATATTTTGTGTTTGTCAATCGAAGAAAATTTAAATTATCAAAAAAATTCTTATCAATAAAATCCTGATAATTTGCCATCTTTGCAGCATGATAACCCCCAATAGAAGAAATCCCGAACCAGGAATATTCATTGGTAGTTCTATTATCTAAAGGATAAATGCGAAATATATCGTTATCTTTCTGCAAATAGTCAATTATCCCTGTCTTATGAGGTTCCATCTCTTGTCTAGATATATTTGAAAACATGGGTGAAATGACTTTTCTACCGATATATCCAAGATCAAAAAGGGTCATCAATATCAAAATGATTATAAATAATTGTGATGATATCTTTTTTGTAATCACCAACCATATCACACTTAACGTGCTTATAATGAGACCTAACGCTATCCAAAGATCCCGATAAAACATTTCATACCTCAATTGGTATAAATAGTTAATCTGCTGAGGATTTTGAAATCTTTGTAATCTTCCGGTACTTTGGTCTGCGCTGTTATAAATCTTATACATAATATTTTGCAGACTTTCATTAAAAAAGAGGATGAAAATTGTGAAAACTCCAAATCCAATTATTATTCGGATCAATATTTTTTCCCATTGGGGCTTTGACTGATTTCTGATGATATCACATATAGATTGAAAACCCCAACCGCAAAAAACTGCTGTACTCAATGAAAATAAAATAAGTATCATTGAAGGTTCTCGGAATTTGTTAAAGTATGGGAGATAATTCAGAAGAAGTGAAGAGAGAATTGAAAAATTCTTTCCCATAGCAATTGACAATGAAAAAATAAGTACCATTACAAAAAACCAGTAATCACCCCGATCTTTCTTTGTGCACAAGGCAATAATTGCTAAAATCACTACGGGAATACCAAGATAATGGGGATATGAAGTGAATGGCATATCTCCCCAATACGTATTGCCTCCAAATCCACTAAACCCCGGGATAATAAAAGTGAATATTTCCCACCAGTCAAACGACCAACTCGTTGCATAATCATAGGATAATCCACCTCCGCTCCCCGAAGTGCCAACTCCCCGAATAGAATAAGGTAAATACTCACTCATGGGCATAAGGACAATTGATGCCATGTAGTATCCTATCCCCAATGAAACTCCGGTCATTCCCATTGTGGTCATCAGTCTATCCCATGTTTCCTTCTTGATTATCCCCTGAATCAGCCGATAAAGAGAATATAAGCCAATCATCAGCAATCCATAGTACGCTACCTGAGGATGATAACTGCCGATCTGAGAACCAACTACACCGCCCAGAAGAACCATAAATATCCATTTTCGTGTATCCCATAATCGGCGCAGAGCATACAATATCAACGGAAGATGAATAAAAGTAACGATTCGATTTGTGTGTGGTGTCCCCAGTATTTTTGTCGTAAAAACAAATGCAACCGCTCCAGCAAACGATGCATAATATCCCAATCCATAGGATCTTAATAGCAGTAGCATGAAAATAGCTCCAGCTAGGATATTAAAGGTAAATCCCTTGGCAAGTCTTCGGAGAATATCACCCGGAATAATTTTATAAATCGTCTCTAAATTATACTGTAATCGGTATGTCCCAGAAGCATGAAAGGGCATTCCACAAAAGATATAAGGATACCAAAGTGGATAATCATCATATTTTTCAATAAAATTGTCTCTATAGTTACCGAATATAATTCCTTGACTTCGCACATCACTGATCGTCAATTTTTCTCCATATAAAACTGGTTCCTGGTAAAGGTAAACTATACATGTAATGAAAAATAAAACCATGAAAATATATTTATGGAATCCACCTAATTGCTTTATCTGGCTATATATATTTTTCATAAATCAATCCCAGGAATATATTTAATTGAGAATTTCTTTGATTGCATTATTATATAATTTTATTCGATTTGCCCATGAATACTGTTTGACAAATTCAATTCGGTCTATCATTTTATTATGATCTTCTTCAAGAGCATGTTGAATATTTGTAACAAATTGTTCAGTATTTTCAGCCAAATATAACATTTTCTTGAAAGGTTTGAGGGGAGACGAATCAGTACTGACAACTGGTTTTCCCATCGCAAAATATTGAAACATTTTTTGAGGTAATAACCCTTCAGCAATCCGTGAATGATTGAATGGCATTAAACAAACATCGAAATGTTGTATATAATCTACTACTTTGCCCTGAGGTTTTAACCCGAGATAATAAAAATTCGGATGTTGGTTAATTTGGGCGATTTCCTTTTGTCGTTCATTAAGTCCAATCATTACAAAGGAATAATTTGGGAAACTAAATAAAAGATGTTTATATAAATCTAAATCAATCCAATCTCCTATAGATCCAACAAATCCTATTATCGGCTTAGATATTTGATTCATATCTATCGGAATTTGAGGAGATGTATCTTTTATTAAAAACGAATTGAGATCAACTCCATTTTCAATGAACCGATATTTTGCTTTTAAAATTTCGTAATCAACTAATAACCTTGGAGAAACTGAAATTACAAGATCAGATTTTTCCAATATAGCGCTTTCATCAACTTTAATAATTGATCTTCTTCCCATTTTATTTATAACAAATCTTTCCGGCCAATCATCAACACAATGATAAATTGCCACGGATTCATCCAGTTTCCCAATCAGATCAGCAGTTTGGTGTAAAAAGGTCCAGAGTATAGGACGTTCAAAATTCAATTTCTTTGCTGCTCTTCGAATTTTTGCAAGAAGTAATTTTTGATTCAGCCATCCAATCCACTGAAAGTGATTCCTGTAAGGTAATCGTGGATATGGAGTGAGTACGTATAAATTATCAGTTACATTCTGCAGTCTTCCGAATGGAACCACGGGCCACTTTTTTCCCATCAATCCAGAACACAATTTGCCAAAAGAGTAATTTGCTTCAACATACAGCACACGGTTATTCTTGATGAGTTCCATTGTGATATATTGCTTGGACGTCCAGTAACGGTCATCCAGCATTTGATTGGATATCAGAATAATATCTTTCCCTTGTACCATTATGCATCCTTCAGGATGGTTTTTAATTCTGCTCCCAATTTTTCTATGGAAAGCTTTTCCTGAAAAAATCGATATCCATTTATTGAAACCGTGTGGCAAATTTTTTCATGTGTGCGGATGAATCGAATCTTTTCTGCTATTTTATCCGGAGTAGGCTCCGAAGTGAAAATGTGTTCATCCGGTGTCAGAAGTTCACGGATAGCAGACGTGTCAGCCGTTAAGACGGGTTTCCCGACAGCTAATGCCTGAAATAATTTATTGGGAATGACCCTTTTGGCTTTATCAGAATCTCCAAAAATTCCAAGAAGGAGATCTGCTTCTGCCATCTTTTGTGATAATTGATTATAGGGAATCCAATCCATCAATCGAACATTATCCAACCCCTGTTCATTTATTTTTTTCTCTATTTCAGACCGGAGCTGACCTAAACCTACTAACGTAAATATAATATCCGTTTCAGATTTTAGAATACCAGCGGTTTCAATAATTTTTTCTATTCCATGAAGAGGAATAAATTTTCCAATAAACATCACATGAAAATTATTTTTAGGTTTTGCCGTTTGTTCGGGGGAAAATAACCGATCATCCGCTCCAACAAATAATCGTTTAAAATTTATGTTAGGTAGATCGAGTTCATTTCTGAAATACTGAATATGGGCTTCCGTATCGAGTAAAACAACGTCCGACATCTTACAGGCGGATCTATCCAAAAAGCGCATCAACCGGGCTTTTAAGGAAGATGTTGTAAAATAACCACGGTCAACAATTACGGTATCATATAGCGACACTAAAGGATTGAACACCAATTTCTTTCGACCGAAAAACGCTATCATTTTAGCCAAAAATATATCCAGATGACCAATGTACCCGACAATGATAATATCATGCTTTGGGATGAAAAATACGTATCGAAAAAGAAGTCGAAATTGCGCAATAAAAAAACGCAGAATAAATGTTATTGAAAACCCAAACTTTTCCCCTTTGATCACTGTTTTTTCCCACAAAGGAACATGGCATTCAAAAACAGTAACCGCATTCCGACGTAATCCTTCAAGAAATATAGAATTTCTTGGATAATTTCTTTCGTAAGTACCAAAATAACAGACACTCATGATTCTTCTCAAAACAATTCAGAGGAGTTCCAGAAAATCCAGAAACGAAATAACAGAATTAGATTATCTGTTTTACTCTTGATTCCTTTTCTTGAGCTCCCCTGGTTATCATTTCAGCAATCAATCCAATGGAAAAGAACCACAATCCAAGTATAAATAACATGGCACCAAATAGCATAAGAGCTAAATGTTCATAAAACGAATGTCCGGAAAATATTTTTCTTCCAATTACGTAAAATTCCACAGTAAGTGATGCAAGACCACAAAAAAGCCCAAAAAATCCAAACAGATGGAGTGGTTGCTGAGTATAGCGGTTCATAAAAATTATCGAGATCAGATCAAAAAATCCATGAAACAACCTGGAACCACCATATTTCGTAACTCCATGAATTCGAGGTCTGTGATTAACTTGAATTTCACTGATTCGAAATTTATTATGTCCGGCAAGAGCCGGAATATAACGATGACGTCCACCGTATAAATCAAGGGTCTTAATAACTGCTTTCCGATAAATCTTTAGACCACAATTAAAATCATGGATTTTTACTCCAGTCATTATTCGTGTTACATAATTAAATATTTTTGAAGGAAATCTCTTCGAAATCGGATCCTTTCGCTCTTTTTTCCATCCAGATACAAGATCAAACCCTTCCTCAAGTTTTTTCATTAAATTTGGAATTTCGGCAGGATCATCCTGTAAATCTGCATCCATGGTAATGAGGTATTCTCCCTTAGCACGCTTAAACCCTTCTGCAAGAGCAGCTGATTTTCCATAATTTCGATGAAATTGAATCAGAGTCACGTTTTCATCTTTTCTTGACAAATCGTTAAGAAATTCAGTAGAACCGTCAGTTGAACCATCATCTACAAATAGGATTTCCCACTTTTTATAAATATGCAAGATCTTTCGAAGCTGATCCATTAACTCCGGAAGAGAACCAATTTCATTGAAAACTGGGATGATAACAGAAATCATTTGATCTACCTGTTAATTATGTAAAATTGTTGTAGGAATTGCTCTAATTAAACGAGGATAGGACATACCGTATTCCCGTTCTTTAATCTCAATCTCAATCTGATTTTGATTCTCATTAATCTGAAACATAGCCTTAGACACCATGGATCCGACAGCTTCTGGTTTCGTTTGAAAGCTAATACTTATGGACTTATGGTCAAACATGAAATCCTTCGGATATTCTTTTCCTCTGAGTTGAGGGTCAATACCCCAGAAATACCTGGTTAAATCTGTTGGTTCAAGTACTATTAAAAAAGGATACTGACTCTGAATTTGAGTTGTGAAAAACCATTTGTCCTGGAGAATATCCCAAGCATAAACCTCATTTCCCAAAAGTTGAAGATATAATGTCCGCCGTCCAAGAAAATCACGGAATTGAATATAAGTACTGTCATTCCTTACTGTAAAATAAAAGGTCAATTTCCCCTGCAATTCTCCCTTTGATATTAGCTGGCCCTTTCCTCGACATTGTTTGTACTCTGATTTCAACTCTTCATAAGACCATTTATAATCTGGGATTATCATACCATATGCGGGTTTTTGGCTACAATTACTCAGAACAAAAAAAGACATAATTAATACAAGTATGAATCGATTATAATTCACTTAATTTTTTTCTCAAAACTGCATTGTTTGGATCTATTTCCAAAGCTTTTCGAAAATAGTGAATTGCCTCTTCGATTTCCGCATTTTTTATTAATACATCACCAAAATGTTCGAGCACTACAGCGTTGGTATCTTCAATTTCAACAGATTTTCTGATATAGGCCAATGCACTGTCAATATTTCCTATTTTGAAATGGATCCAGCCATATGTATCAAGATAAGCCGAGCTCTTCGGAGAAAGAGATATCGCTTTTTTGGACATTGCAAGTGCAATTTCTAATTTTTCCCCGCGTTCAACCAAGCTATAGGAATAATTGTTGAGTGCCTGCGCATCAGTACTATCTGAATGAATCAACTCATTATAAATGCTATCAGATTGGGACCATTGGATTGTTTTATCATAAATAATAGCAAGAGAATGAAGAACATTTCTCGATTTTGAATTAATAGCCAAAGCGCGTTTGAAAAATTGCTCCGCCATCTCATAATTATTATCCAAATTATAACTCAAGCCCAACAAGTATTGAATGGTAAATTCCTCTAGAAATATATCTGCCTGCTTTGAAAGAATTTGAATAACTCTCTCATGATTATTCTGAATAAGCAGAGCAAGTGAAGCGTTTATATAACCTCTGGGTTCATCAGGATGAAAATAGATCATTTGATCTGAAAAATATTGGGCTTTCTCTATATGTTCTTCTTCCCTGTTGATCTGTGATAGCAAGTGAAGAGCTAAAATATTCAAACTATCCAACTCGTACACCTGACTGAATACCTTTAATGCTGAATCAGGATGATTAATTTCGTAATACAATAAACCAATTTGATTGAGTACACCCACTGATGGTCCTTCCAAATCGGCAATTTGTTTCAATGCCTTTATTCCCTCTTTTTTATCACCATTCATAATAGCAATATCCGCATAGTTTTCAAGGTATTGGATGTTGGATTTGTCTTCCAGAATCATCTGTTTTATAATAAACTGTGCCAAATCAAATCGTTTGATTTTCAAGGCTATTTCTCCTGCTTTTTTAAGAGACTCAATCCTATGAGGATCTAAATCAAATGCTTTTTGGTAATAATGAATTGCTTCCTCAAACTGATGTTGCAATTTAGCCAGCTCTGCAAGAACTATTATTTTTTCCACATTTTCTGGATCAGATTCAGCCAAAATCTCATATTGTTCCTTAGCTCTGTCAAACATTTGACGATTGATAAATTGATGAGCTAGAATGTTTCTTGCTTCGGTATCGTCCGGATTTAAATATATTGCTCTCTCAAGGTGAAAAACAGCACGATCCGATTTTTCAAGTGCCCAAAAACATTCTCCAAGGGAAATATGGATTGTACTAACATCCGGATCAAGCCTCAGTGCTTCCTGAAACTCAATCACTGCCATAGAATAATTTCCTTGACTCATATAAAGCTGTCCATCCATAAAATGCTGGAGAGCTTCAGGATTGACAGTAGTTTCTTCTTTTGTCTGATCGATTGGTGGTAAATCTGAGGGAGAAACTTGTGAACCCGAATGACAGGATAATCCAAGCAAAATCAAAAAAAATAAAATCAAATACGGATCACACTATTCAAGCCTACTAAATCCCATTATTTTTTTTCAGTAACAATACAATTGGTATCATATCAGTTTTAAAAAAAGTAAAATAATTCCCCATAATTACGCACAAACTGCGACCTTATTCCCACCCAGTTTCTTTGCTTTATACATTGCTTTGTCTGCTTTTTCAATCAGCATTTTGATATTATCTGAGTCCTTTGGAAATTCAGCCATTCCCGCACTAATTGTCATTTTTTCATCAATCCCGTCCACACTGAATTTGAATTTTTCAATATTATTAACAATTCGCTGAGTAACTACTAAAGAATGTGTTTGGTCGGTATCTACCAATATAATCATAAATTCTTCACCGCCGTACCGGGCCACAACATCAATATTTCTGACGCTATTTTGTAGAATCTTGCCAACCTGTTTGATAACATAATCTCCATAAAGGTGTCCATGAGTATCATTAATCCGTTTAAATTTATCCAAATCGAGTACAACCAGAACATGTTTCTGCTGGAAACGAATAGCACGTCTCACTTCATCTTCAAATCTATTCATAAATGCACGGTGGTTCAATAATCCCGTTAACCCATCGTGGATAGCACTTTCATGCATTTTACGATATCCTTCCTGCCATGATAAAAAATGACCTACTGTAAATGCTAAATGTTCCATGAGACTCTCATCCGAACTACTATAAGATCGGGATGTTAATCGTTCAAGTGCTATGCTACCGATTGATATTCCTTTCATTAAAATTGGAACAATTAAAACTGCAGAAAAATTTATGTTGAAATCTTCATTTTTTCTAAATCTTCCCATTTCAGGATAATCATTTTCCCAATATCGTGAACGAATTAGGATGCCATCTTTTATTACCTTGCCATGTAGGGAAAAATCCAAAGAAAAGGTATCACCTGCATCCACATCTTCCTTGATTCCATCTACCAATTTAACAATAGGTAAATTGTTAGATGAATCTGCCATTGCAATTGTGAATTTATCATATGAAAAAAGCGAATGACA
>JYMV01003997.1_pt1 | contig 14092 bp, 13 predicted proteins | sample 338911 | NCBI WGS metagenome assembly JYMV01 (sample SAMN03354496, study PRJNA234377) | hydrothermal vent metagenome | biome: Deep sea; feature: Hydrothermal plumes at the Eastern Lau Spreading Center, Western Pacific Ocean; material: Seawater | place: Tonga | collected 2009 | depth 2000 m m
AAGTGCTCGTTTCAGCAGCAATTAATTAACCCTCGGCTTATTAATTGTTGCACAATGCATAAAAATATGCCATCCTAGTTGCGGGAGTAATTCTAATTGAACGCTTTTTAATATAGCGGCGATGGTGTCGCTCTCAAATATTTGGTGCCTGCCTTCTTCATACGTCAGACCCAATGAAAGGTATATATGATTACTTCAATTCTATTTACTAGTTTACTACTTGCACCAACCCCATTCGATGTCATCGATCTTGGCTGTATTAGCAGTGGTGATTGTTTCGTCTCTGATTTAAATGAATCAGGACAAGTGGCGGGCATTGGAGATGCACCGAATGGTTTTGGGCTACACAGTTTTATATGGGATGGAAACAAACTCATTCACATCCACCCTTTGACATATCCAAACGGAGGATACTGCTGGGCATTTGGAATGAACGACTTTGGAAACATCGTTGGCTATTCATCTGCAAACAATGGACAATTCCATACATTCCTTTGGGATGGCAAACAGATGCTCGACTTAGGTTCGCCATCATGGGCAGCTATTAATTACAGCCAGGGACATGACATAAACAACAACGGTTGGATTGTCGGTTTTGCTGGTGCTGTACCAAACGACATTCGTGGCTACATCAAACACGACGCTGTCTGGGATGAAATCCCAACCTTTGGTGGTGTAGAAAGCAAAGCGTTCGCAATTAATGAGATTAATGATGTTGTTGGAGTTTCTCGAAACACAGACGGAATACTTCGGGCATTTGGAATCCCTTCTGGAAACATTTCTCAAATGACAGACCTTGGTGATTTAGGCGGCGGTGCTGCACAAGCAAGAGACGTAAATAATAATCGAACAATTGTTGGCTTTTCGACCATCAACGATGGCAATTGGCACGCGTTCAAATGGACACTAACGGATGGAATGATTGATTTGGGAACGCTAGGTGGAATTGAAAGCCGAGCCTATGCAATTAGCGACAATGGTGTAATCGTTGGAGAATCAGAAACGGCAACAGGTGAAACCCACGGGTTTATATGGATAGATGGCGAAATGTTTGATTTAAATAACTACATCGTGCCTGATATGTATATCAACATCGTAAGTGCAAAAGGAATTAACAGTAACGGCGAAGTAGCCGTCACCGTCGAACTCGTTGATGGAACTAAAAATTCTTACTTACTTACACCAATGAGTGAAACTATCCCAGAAGATATTAACGGTGATGGCACGGTGAACGTTCTTGACCTTCTTGCTGTTGTTGGTTCTTGGGGGCCTTGCAAAATTTGCCCTGAAGATATTAATGGCGACGGAATGGTGGACGTAACGGACTTGCTTGCAATAATTTCTGTTTGGTCAACTTAATACTACGAATAAAAAAAGCGCCGTGACTTTCATCACGGCGCTTTCCAGTTGGAAATACTTACTTATTAAAACTCGTCTGGACGAGGTTGCATTTGAGATTTCAGTCTTGCAAGAATTGATGAATGCATCTGGCTTACTCTTGATTCTGACAAGTCGAGCGTTGAACCGATTTCTTTCATTGTCATTTCTTCGTAATAATAAAGAACGACAATCATACGTTCGGCTCTAGTGAGACCTTTCGTTAATAAAAGTTGCAAGTCTCGTTTCTGAAGTTCGGTAACAGGATTTTCTTGGCGCTGGTCGCGAATGACATCTATCTCTTGTACTTCTTTAGATGAATCGCTGTCGTAAGCCTTTCGATTCAATGAGGTCATCATAATTGGTCGAGAATCACGATCAATTTTTTCGTACTCTGCGGTATCAACTTCAAGTTGTTCAATAATTTGTTCGTCAGTTGCTTTTAATCCAGTTGTCATTTCAATCGACTTTCTAGCACGTTCTACTTTTGAAGTTCGTGAACGAACGAGTCTCGGCACCCAGTCCATCGCTCTAAGTTCGTCATAAATTGCACCACGGATTCGCTGGCTGCAGTAGGTTTCAAATTTGTAACCCAATGTTAAATCGTATGCATCAATTGCTTGCATTAATCCAAACAACCCTGCTGAATACAAATCATCGACATCTACTTCGGACGGCAACTTTGTATGCACACGCTCTGCGGTATACCGCACTACTTGCAAATATTGTTCCATAATTACATTGCGGAACTCCACTGTCGGTTCACACTTATATGTAATCCAAACATCAAGTAGTTCCATCTCGCCGTTTGGTGTTTGGATAATTACATCAAGACCCTTGGGTTCCTTACCCTTGAGAGATTTTCTTGTAATCTTCTTCGCAGTTTTCGTTTTGTTATCTAATTTTGTTGCACATGGCATCGGTCTACTCCTTGACCCATTTACTAATTTGGCACGAACGTACGTACCATTTTCGTCATCCTGCCGATCCTTGGCAACGATGTTGTCAGGACTATAACACGGAAAGTAGGGTTTAGACAATGAAGTGTTGGGTTTGTTTGGCATCATTTTATTTTTCTGTCGAATACTCGACCACTACATAAAGTCGTTACGAACGACAATTTGTTCAACAAAACTCGAAATCAACACATTCTTTATTGCGACTAATTCGGCGCATGACAACGCCCATGGCACTAAAAAACTGCCGAATTGCACTCAACAATGCGCTTTTGCTGGTTTCTATTTAGAAATCGACCCCGCCATCCAATCGATGCAACTAATTTAATACCAACGAGTTATCGGCTGTTAGTGTCAAAAATTGATTGAACAATTTTTTCAGGCTTTGCCAAATCTATATGCGATGCAACATCTTGCCCATTTGTAACCCAACTCAAAGGTGAGCGCATTGTGCATAGCGTTGAGAACATTTCACCCATTGTTACCGCTTCATCAACTTTTGTCGTAATCACCCTGTTGTATCGAGTTACAGAAAATCGCTCCGTTGCTCTTTTTGTTGCTGTGAGAGACGTTGCTGACGACAAAACCAAATGAACTTCGGTTGGGTTTGCTGCCTCAAGTATGCTTGCAGTCTCTTCTATTCGATCTCTATCTGCTGCACTTCTACCCGCAGTATCGATTAACACAATATCCGAATCTCTGCACGAAGCGATTGACTCTTTCATTTGCAAAGCCGTTCCAGCGATAAGGAGCGGTGTGTCAAACAAGTCTGCGTACTGCTGCAATTGATCGACCGCTGCCACTCTGTACGTGTCAGCCGTAATCATCGTCACATTTCTCCCCTGCTGCAATCTGAATTTAGTTGCGAGCTTTGCAATGGTTGTCGTCTTGCCAACACCTGTTGGACCCACCAATGCGATGATAGTCGGCTTAGAAGCATCTCTGCTTGGCGGAGGGGCTGCACTTGGTAACCGTCGAACCATCTCTTCAATCACGATAGTTTTCAATGCTTCATATTCAATAGTCGATGGCACTCGCAGCGATTGCAGGATGTCCATTGCAAGCGACTCTTCTACTCGATTCAAAACTAACACTTTATACGCCTTTGCAAAGGTAGGAGAAAGCCTCCCTGCAGATTCATGCTCAAGCACTTCTCCAACTAGTGTTCTAATCTCTGCAATGCCAAGTTCTATACGATTTGTCGAACCGTCTTGTGGCTCACCTAACAAAACAGAGCTTGCGTACTGAATTGTTTTTTGTCTGTCTGTTTGTACTGCTTGCATATACTTATTCCTAATCAAGAATTATTCGTTGTGCTACTTGCTTTAACCGTTCCGATAATTTGCAACTCTACTTCTGGAACGATTTCATCTCTACTCAATACGACAATATCATCAAAACCGTTTACGACTTCTTTTCTAAACTTGCTTCTAGATTCGCTTGATGTAACAACAACGATTGGCAATCCTTCAGCGACTAACGGAAGCGCGGCATGATGCACAGCTGCAGGCAATCCTTCGCTCGCTGGGTGTTTATTTTCCAACGCTAATTCAATTTCTTGGGGCAACGAAACGCATCGGATAACCGGCTTGCCGTTGTTTCCCTGCGTGGAAACAGTTGCACAAATCTGTCGCCTTAACGCGCGACGCACTTGTTCAACTGAAACTTCCAGTGGCAATTCTGAATAATCCGCTGCAGTCTCTACTATTGTTGCGATGTCTTTTAATGGAACTTGCTCATCAAGCAATGCTTTCATAATGTGATGTAAACGCGAAACGGAAAGTTCGCCACCAATGACATCCGATACTAAACTCGGTGATTTTATTCGTAACTCTTCTATTAACACCGAAACGTCTTCTCGTGAGAGGAGTTCCGATGCATGTGCTTTTACTACGTGAGAAAGATGGGTCATGATTACAGTTACGGGATCCATCGCCTTTACAAACAAGTCCCCAAGGTCTTTCATGGCTTCTTCTGTTACCCAGACTGCCGAATACCCAAACACAGGTTCGCGCTCTCGAATGCCCTCAAGGTCGTCTGAGATGTCCTCGCCAGCAACAACCATATACCTATCCTTATATACAACTCCTTCAGCTACGACCCCACCCTTCAAGTACAAACGATAGGTATTCGCATTCAACGCCAAGTTATCTTTGATGCGAACTGATGGAATCACTATTCCTAAATCATGAACAATAGACCCTCGAAGATCGGACATTTTTTGCACTAGATTTTGAGAATTGTTTTGAGATGCAAGTGGCAACAACGCCATTCCGAGTTCTAATTCTAAAGTGGTATCAATACTAATTGGTTGTGATGACTGTTTTTCAGCTTGTGCAATTTCTTGTTCCGCTTCTGCTTGCGCCTCTTCTTCTTTTTGCTTGTATCCAGACCACGAAAGCAACGCTAATACAACTGCAAGAATTAAAAGTGGAACTGTAGGCAATGGAGTTAGCGACATTGCCACTAGGAAGGCAGAAACTAAACCGATTGCCGCCGGTTGTGAAACAAGTTGTTTTGGAATTTCAATTCCAAGTGGTGTTCGATTACCCGCTCGAGCAACAATTAAACCTGCTGCAATTGCAATCAAGAACGAAGGGATTTGACTTACCAATCCATCACCAATAGTCAAACGAGTAAACAACTCGGCTGTTTCTACAATTGACCAGCCCTTCATCACAATACCGACAGCAAGGCCACCAACAATATTGATGATGATAATGACAAGCCCAGCAATCGCATCTCCACGGACGAATTTACTCGCACCATCCATCGCGCCGTAGAAGTCTGCTTCTCGCATAACTTCATCTCTTCGAGTCGTCGCTTCTCGTTCTTTTATTAACCCTGCAGAGAGGTCGGCATCTATTGCCATTTGCCTGCCTGGCATAGCATCCAATGTAAATCTTGCAGCAACTTCACTCATACGAGTTGCGCCTTTGGTAACCACTACAAATTGAACAACAACAAGTATTAAAAATATAATTCCGCCAACAACAATATTTGAACCAGCAACAAACGTTCCAAACGCTTCAATCACATGCCCAGCAATTGCATCGCCTTGTTCTGGGGTTGGCGTGTCCGCAGACAAAATAAGTCGCGTAGATGCCACATTTAAAACTAACCTGCCAAGCGTTGTTATTAAGAGAAGTGCGGGAAACACACTAAAATCCAATGGACTTTTCGTATACACCGTCGTGAGCAAGATGACTGCTGCGAGCGAGATGTTTGCAGCGAGAAAAATATCTAACAACGCAGGTGGCAACGGTATGACTAGAACAGCAACTAACCCCAAAAGAAACGTTGGCACTAAAAAGTGTTTACGTTTAATAATCTCATTGATGAGAGAATCGAATCGATTGTTTTCCGTAGCCATTAAGTATCTCTCCTACTCGTAATTAGCAACGAGGCAATTTCACCATGAAGGGCAGGCGGAATGCCAAGCCCAATATCACTTGAATTAATTATTCTTGATGCAAGGGAATTGTCTTCGACAACATTCGCCGCATTTAATTTTTCTGAATACGAATGAAACTCATCACCTTGGAAAATATCAAGAACAACAGGCGAAGACATAGTCATAGCATTCCAACGCACTGCTACTGCAATTTTATTACCCACAACAATTAAAGAAGGAATCATTTGATTAACACATTTTTTTGCCAACCAAGATGTTTGCCTTCGTATATTGCCTGCATTTCCTGAGTTTTCTTTGTGCTCTTCAATTATTTCTTGTCGAGTCATTCGAAGATCGCACTTCCATATATACCTTTGCCATGCAAAATCAGTCATGCCAAGTACGAGCAATACAAAAAGTGCGGCGAATACTACTAAGACCGCGACAGAACCAAGTTCAGTAATTTGTTCAAGTATCGTTCCTTCTGTACTAACTTGCAACAACGTGCTTTTGTAATGCAACAGTACCAACAAAGATGCTCCACAAGCAAGGAACAATTTTGTCAATGAAAACAATAAACTCATTCGACCACGTGCACCAAATATTTTACTACCACCAGAAAATGCGACGCGAGACAGTTGCATGGTTACAACACTTGGCGAAAAAAGACCGCCTACTTGCAATACGCATGAAAAAACAGACGCAACAAACAGAACGATACAAGGTATTACCATGAGTTCAAGTAATGACCAGCCGGTGTTTTCTAAAAGTACTTTAGGAGCAACACTCGACCCTGACAAGTTTTCAATCAGTAGATCATTAATATAAAAGTAACACTTTGGAATCCAAACAATGATGACGCTAACAGCCACGATTAAAAAGAGAACCGTTGACAAATCATTCGAGCGCGCAACGTTCCCATCCTCTCTTGCCTTACGTAAACGTTTAACGGTTGGCTCTTGTGTTGCGTCACTTCGATCTCGATTCATTGAGCCACCCCCGTTGCCCACTCTGAAACCGAACCCACCATGTCCGGCATAAAAGTAGACATCATCGTGCCAATGATCCCAAGACCAGCGACCAACACCATCAAACCTACGAGAATTCTCAAGGGCAAACCCACGCTAAATATATTTAACTGTGGCATCGAGCGCGCTACCATTGCCAACGCAGCCGTTTGCAACATCAGGATTGCAACAAGAGGAAGCGCAACACGAAATCCGAATTCAAACAGAACATCCAACAACCCAGTCAGTGTTGTGATTATTGATTGACTTGCAAGAGAAGCCGCCGGAAGATGTGAAAAACTTCCGACTGTTGCTAGATATGTTTGTTCGATTCCACCTACAACTACAAAACCCACCAACGCGAACATCATGAAGCCTCTACCGAGTTCATCCGATTCTCCACCAGTTGCAGGATCGAGCATCGATGGTAACGCAATGCTCATTTGTTGTCCCATCATTGAACCACCCATTTGAACCGCAACGAGAGGCAATGCCATAAAGAAACCAATCGCTGCGCCGATTGCAAATTCACCAACAAGCACAACGCTCAACCCAACTAAACTCGCCTCTTGAATTGGCGCAATAGATGCCATCGTCCAAGCTGAAAATCCAAGTGTTACTACTATCGCACCACGTACAATTTTCGGAATTGCAGGCGAACCAAACACTGGCGCAATAATTGCGAGGCCAGCGATTCGAGCAATTACAGCTAGAAGAGGGAATAATGTTGTGTGCGTTAACTCACTCATGCTGCTGTTGAAAACATCTCCGTTGCAAAAGTAATTATTTCAGAAAGCATCCAACTCATAAAAAACAATAATGCGACGAGCATAGCCATTAATCGCGGGACTAAACTCAGTGTCTGCTCTTGAACTTGTGTCATCGCTTGGAGTAAACTTGTAATGAGACTGACAGCCAAACCAATCAATAAAATTGGCGCAGAGACAATGAGAACAAGCGTAAAGGCTGAACCCAATGCATCTACAAGTGTTGCATTCATGTCAACCACCCTATTCCGCTGTTGTACATCAACACCACTTGTTCAGATACTGAAACGCTTTGCAATAAGTTCCCCGCAACCAAAGCCCATCCATCCACTAAAACAAACATCAGTATTTTCAACGGCAATGAAATAAGCACGGGAGGCAACATCAACATTCCCATTGAAACGAGCAACCCAGATACTAATAAATCAATTACTAAAAATGGCAAGTACACCCTGAAACCAATTACAAATGCAATTTTGAGTTCACTTAAAACATACGCTGGCAATAGACTCAATGTATCAACATCTTCTCGAGTCAAATCTGCTGGGTTTGATGTATCTACTCCGCGGTAATTCAACATCATGTAAACAGTTGACCAATTATCTGCAGATTCAATTTGGGCAAACATAAATGATCGCAGTGGTGCGCGCGTTTTCTCCCATGCAACCTCGCTACTTGTGATGTCCCCATCAATCATTGGCTTTATTCCGTCCTCATACATTTGCTCAATTGTTGGACCCATTACAACAACAGATAGAAGCAAACTCAAACCTATTAGAATTTGCGTCGGAGGAATAATCGGCGACCCAAGTGCTTGGCGCAATAACGCAAGCACAACAATAAACCTTGTAAAACAAGTACATAGAACTAAAATGGATGGAACCAAAGCTAGAACTGTAAACAAAAGCAAAATATTCACTGTAGAGCCAAGTGATCCATCTCCTGCTGGCAACAGAGCTCCCGCTTGCTCAAGAGCGGCAATTGGATTTTCCGGCATACCGGTAGCACTCAGTAGCGTCGACCAATTAATCATTCGAGGGCGCCTCTTCGCTTTCTTCTATTTCGCAAAGCGATGTAAATGAGCCTTTCCCTTGGTGAAGGAGAACTTTTTTACCGCAGACTCTCACGAGAAGCAACGACTGCTTTGGTCCCAACACTTTTCGCTCAAGTATCTCAATCGATTTACCCTTGTCACCACGAACACCGACCTTTTTCGTAATACGACGGACTGACCACCGAATTATCAGAATGACAGCAAAAAGGATTAAAAGTGCTAAAAACACCCTCCAGAGGCCTGTATCCATCGAAAAAATGGCTGTTTCAGAACTTGGCAATGGCAATGGCGTTGATTCTGCTGCTCCGGAAGTACGCACCGATAGCGATGCAATTAGACAACTGAAACAATAAAACGCGGTGGTGCGCATTTTGGCCATCCTTGGCAACCTATCTTGAGCATCCTTGCTCATTTGCGAGCATCCACAATGGATGCAACCTTCTCCATTTATCGGCAACTTGGATTGCTCTGCGTGATTATCATGTACATATGTTGCGAATAACGATGATTCTTTTTGTCCTATTAATAGGCCAACTGGCACACGCCCAAGAAACCTATGTCTTAGATGAAAAAACTGACGAATGGGTGCTAACAAATGCACCAGAACCTGGAAGCCCTGAAGAGCAACTTGCGGTTGCTGCGAAGAACTTAGCCAAGGGAAAATACCAAGAGGCAATTCGACTTACAAACATCTGGATTGAACGCCATAAACGACACCTGCTGATTGGTGAAGCGCACATAATTCATGGGGATGCGCTGTTCGCTCAAAAGTATTTTTACGAATCGCTTTTTGATTATGAAATTGTCGCACGGGATTATTACGGGACGCAAGCTGCAATTGTTGCGAACGAACGAGAACTCGAAATAGCAACAATGTTTGCCCACGGAACTAGAAAAATTCTCTGGGGAATGCGAATCGCTAGCGCAACAGATGAAGCCGAAGAATTATTCATACGGATACAAGAACGGTTACCAAGAAGTTTACTCGCAGAAACCGCAGCGCTTGAACTAGCAGATCTTTATTATCGCTCAAAGAAAATGCAATTAGCAAACGACATGTATCTAATATTTGTCGAAAATTACCCTTCTTCTGAATATATCGAAAAAGCAAAAGCTCGATTAATTTATACACGACTCGCAACATATCGAGGGCCGGCTTTCGATTCCGCCGGTCTAATTGATGCAAAAAGAGAACTACATCGACTTGAGATAACCGACAAGCGGTTAGCAAAAATCGTTGAATCCACTGCGCTAACAACGAGAATAGATGAATCACTCGGCCAAAAAATGCTACGAACTGCGCAGTGGTATTTAAAAGTCAACAATCCAATTGCAGCCGAATACACGGTAAGGCGCTTAGTAAAAAAATATTCGCAAACCGCTGCAACAATTGAAGCGCTTGAACACTTAGTCCCAGATTTCATGCCGAAACTTCCCCCAATTATTAGAAGTAATGTTGGCGAACTTTATGCAATCTATCAAGAACTATTACTTGGCAGAATCATCACCGCAGTCGACTTTGAGGAGGAAAAATGATTCGCCTTTCTTTAGTTTTTTCAACCATTTGGTTTACGCTTTTTAGTTGCGCGAGTAATCCAACAACTGGCTACTCGTCATCGTCTCTTTATGCAAAACAGTACAAAAGTGTAGCCATTCCTATTTTTCAAAACAACACCATGAATCGAAATTTAGAATTCATGCTCACGGATGCAGTCGTCAAAGAAGTTCAGACTAGAACGCCCTATCAAATTATTGGCGAACAATACGCTGATTCCATTCTTATCGGAACAATAAAAAGTGTTGATTTAAATGTTCTAAGTAACTCACGAACAACTAAATTAGTCAACGAAATGCTTATCAAAGTAGTAATTGATTTTGAATGGCAAAACCTACAAACTGGAAGACGAATCGTCGGTAGAGATAACTTTTCCAGCAGTGCCCTTTTTATCCCATCTCAGCCCTCATCTGAGCCGATAGAAATGGGACAATTCGCAGTTACACAACAGTTGGCTTCCGATATAGTCGATCAAATGCAAGCAACTTGGTAAAACAAATTTAATACTAAATAACTACAGGTTCAAAAATGGCAAACCCAACAGGCAATCAAAACAAACCAGATCCAAACCAAAGCCCGACACCAAAACCCAAGTTTTCTCGTGGAATTCTCAGTTGGATGCTTATCTGCTTCGTGCTCATTATGCTTTGGGGAGCAATTAATGGCACCGGTTCTGGCAAAGAAATTCCTACGTTTGATGACTTCCTCCTTCGTGCTCAATCGCATCAATTTGTAGATGACAATGTTACGATGGAGAACACAAAAATATTTGCAACAATTGCAGATGGAAAAAGCACTCCCATTGGAGCACCGGACATCGCTGCAGGTACCGAAGTCTTTTGCGAAATCGTAAGTGGCGAAAAAAGTTATTACTTAAAACAACTCAAGGAAGCGGAAATCAAAGTAACCGTCAACGAAGACAGTGGCTTATTCATGCACTTCCTCCTAAGTTGGGGACCGATGATTTTCATCTTGTTCTTGATTTTCTTCTTTATCTCACGGTCCGCTCGAGGTGGTGGTGCGGGAGGAATGATTGGAAACTTTGGCAAATCCAAACATAAACTTGCCGTCAAAGGCGAGAATAAAATTACGTTTAACGACGTTGCTGGGGTTGTCGAAGCGAAAGCAGAAGTACATGAAATTATCCAGTTCCTAAAAAATCCTAAAAAGTTTTCTCGCCTAGGCGGACGCATACCGCGAGGCATTTTACTTGTTGGGCAACCTGGTTGCGGCAAAACATTACTAGCCAAAGCAATTGCTGGCGAGGCAGACGTCCCCTTCTTTACAATTTCTGGTTCAGATTTTGTTGAAATGTTTGTTGGAGTTGGCGCAAGTAGAGTTCGCGATTTATTTAAACAAGCAAAAGAGGCATCGCCTTGCATTATCTTCCTTGATGAAATTGACGCTGTTGGCCGAAAACGTGGAAGCGGATTCTCAAGCGGCGGCCATGATGAACGAGAACAAACACTCAACGCAATTCTTGTAGAAATGGATGGCTTTGAGTTAAGCGACCAAGTCATTGTAATGGCAGCTACTAACCGAGCAGATGTTCTCGACCCAGCGCTTACTCGACCAGGCAGATTCGACAGACAAGTACAAGTACCTTTGCCCGATGTTGAGGGCAGAAAAGCAATTCTTGGAGTACACGCCAAGAAAATCAAGCTCTCTCCTACAGTGGATTTAGCTCGAATTGCTCGTGGCACTCCGATGTTTAGTGGTGCAGACCTTGAAGCATTAATAAATGAAGCAGCAATTATTGCAACGCTCGCTGACAAAGATTGCGTTGAACAACTCGACCTTGATGAAGCCCGCGATAAAATTCGATGGGGACGCGCAAGCAAGAGTCGAAAGGTAGAAGAACTAGAACGAGTCGCAACTGCCTACCACGAAGCAGGACATACTGTTGTCCAACTTGTGTTACCGCATGCAGACCCCGTCCACAAAGTAACTATTATTCCACGAGGACAATCTGGTGGAGCAACATTTAGTTTGCCTGAAAAAGATCGCTACTTCTACAACCGGAAATTCTTAGAAGCATCCATGCGTGTTCTTTGTGGTGGTCGGATTGCTGAGCGTCGAAAAACCAATGACATCTCAAGTGGCGCTTCAATGGATATTCAAATGGCGACAAGTTATGCAAGACACATGATTTTGGACTGGGGAATGTCTGACCGACTTGGCTTCGTTATGTATTCGCCTGACCCTCAGCGTGAAGCGATTTTTGCTGACAAAGATTATTCCCCAGACACCGCGCGCATTATTGATGAAGAAATAAAACGACTAATTGATTCTGCGTACGCTGAAAGTGAACGAATTTTGGATGAACATTGGGAACAAGTTGTTGCCATCTCAGAGGCACTTCTTGAATACGAAACCCTGCAAGCAGATGAACTTGAAGCACTAATGCGTGGCGAAAAAATCACCAGGACATCCGTGGGTGATCTGCTCGACCAAGAAGCAAGTGCAACACCTGAAACTGAATCAGGCAAAAACGATTCGGAAGAAACTTCATCAGATGATGCTCTTCCATCGCCTGCATAAAGAACGCACGGTAGTTCGCCACCAGCTCACTTCAAACCGAGTTTTTCAGCCACGGTAGTAACTGATATGTCTTTTATTTCGACGGTTTTAATTTGGTTCGTATTCCCAGAACAGATTATTACTTGCCGTACATTCAATTGTAATACACCTGCAATTAATTCGCAAACTGCTTTATTTGCTTTCCCGCTTTCGGGTGCTGATTTCACACGCACTTTAAGGCGGTCTCCAATCATTCCTGAAATTTCATCTCTCGAAGCGTTCGGCACTACTTTTACAATTATTTTCACCCCGTTGCAAGTGCGTTCAATTGTTTTCACTTTGCATCACCGAATGTTTTTTTATTTCTTAAGTAATGATGATAATGTTGTGCAAACCGATGCGCTTCATCCCGAATTGCTTGTACAAGTTTTAGCCCCTCATTATTTCGACCAAGTTTAATTGGCTGGCAATCTCCAACCATATAAATCAATTCTTCCTTTTTAGCCAAACTAATTACAAGAGGTGGTTGTTTTTCCAGTTGCCCGAATGCTTCCATCGCTGCTGACAATTGACCCTTACCGCCATCGATGACGATTAAATCTGGATACATTTCTAATCCGTCTCCTGCATTTCTAAACCTTCTTGAAATAACTTCACGCATCGACATGTAATCGTCATTCTTTGCGGTTCTGATTTTGTATCTTCGGTACCCATCTTTATGTGGTCTGCCATCGACAAAACTAACTTTTGCTCCAACTGTTTCTCCACCTTGCAAATGTGCAATGTCGAAAGCTTCGACACATCGAATCGCTTGAGAAGCACCAAGTGCCTTTTGCAAGGCCCGAATTCCATCTGATGGATCTTGCGCAAACACCGTAACTTCCGACTGCCACTCGACATCGTTTGAAGCCCGATCATCTAATTTTTGCAATGCTTCAATCTGGTCTCTGATACTCCCTGCCTCTTCATATTCTTTATTTTTTGATGCTTCTTCCATTCGCACTCGCAACTCACGCAACATGACGCTGCGCTTCGAAGTTAAAAAACGTAAAAACCCTTCGATGTCCTCGCGATATGCTTCCTTACTAATTTTGTTTGCACAAGGAGCGGAACATCGGTTTATTGCGTGCAACAAACAAGGGCGAAAAAATGCATTTGATTTATCATCTTCGAGAATAGTCAACGGACAGGTGCGAAATTTAAACACCGATTGCAACATGTGGATGGACCTATTTAATGCGCCGGTGGATGTAAACGGTCCAAATAATTTTGCTCCCTTAAATTCTACATCTCCGGGTGAGCGTGTTACAAAAATACCAGGAAAATCATCCTTCATCGTAATTGCTAAATATGGATATGTTTTTCCGTCAAGTTGGAGGGTGTTGTACTTGGGGCGGTGATCTTTAATAAGTCGAGCTTCAAGCAACAGCGCTTCCCATTCTGTTTCACATTCGATGGTTTC
>JYMV01009590.1_pt1 | contig 14084 bp, 27 predicted proteins | sample 338911 | NCBI WGS metagenome assembly JYMV01 (sample SAMN03354496, study PRJNA234377) | hydrothermal vent metagenome | biome: Deep sea; feature: Hydrothermal plumes at the Eastern Lau Spreading Center, Western Pacific Ocean; material: Seawater | place: Tonga | collected 2009 | depth 2000 m m
AGCTTCTTTGATTTTCATTCGCTCTTTAGAGCCATAAATTCGTTGCTAGCATTAAGCGAGTTGATGATGATTTCTTTGATCACTTTTTCAAAGAAGGTGTATTTACCATTCAGAAAAAACGTCAATTTTGTATTAAAATCGAATCTCACGAAGGATCTGGGAAATATCAAACGACCGTTAAGATACCTGAACGAATTTGCGTTGCCGAAAATTCCGTTCTTAAAGGTGTAGTTCCAACATTTCAAGAAGGTTATGGATGTTGCAACTGGTCTTTTGGCGAACCATTACATTGCGAGTGTGGCAAAGAGATTGGTCAGCTTTATCTTGATTGTTACGAAGTTGGAAAAGTTTCTTTCATACCCAAAAGTATTCAGCGCTACTATTGAAATAAAATACTTTTTTTGATATAATTAAACTTCAATAAATTTATTGGGGATTCTCATGTTGTATGTTCAATTTACCAATCGCTTTCCTTTTATTTCACGGAAGCCTAAAACCTTGAAAGAGCAGGAAGAATCTCTTATCAAAAAGTGCAACAAAGGCTATTCTGAACTTAACAGAATCTTGACGCTGGCTCATTATCGGGGGTATTTCCTACTTAAAAAAGAATTAAAAAATGACCTCGACAATTTAAAGAAACATCTTGAAGAAGAATCAGATATCCATAAACGTATTCTCATTCTTCAAAATATGCAAGAAAAACTGGAATATTTTAACAAAAACCCTTTTTCTTTTGATAATAAAAGAAATGAAATTGCTCAAAAGTTTCTTCCATTATCAGAAAAGACCCAAGCTTTTCTTTATTCAAAAGGTATTTTGTCATGATTTTAAAAATGGTTGTTTTATTCTGTATCATTAGCTTCATTATTCTTTCTGTGATTCTTTTGAAAAGAATTTCTTTCTGGTGTGGAACTCAGGTTTGTGCTTTTTTAAAAAAAGAAACCGTTGATAACTCTATTCACACCGAGCTTTCTTTGGAAGGTCTCGTTAAGGATTACAAGCGTTCAAAACAGGAAATTCCACAAAGTATTATGGAAAAAGTTTCTGCCATTATTGGACAGACTGTGCAGTATCCTTGTTCTGTGATGATTAAGGATTCTTTCGTTTTTTCTTGGAACGACAAGAAAGTCAAAAATGGAAAAACGGTTGATTGTCGTCACATTAATTTCCATTGGTATTTCTATAACTTTAATGCCTTTAACATTCCTTTCTTTAAAGTTGTCATTGAAAAGCACTATGGTGATCCGGTTTGGGATGGCAAGGATATGCATTATAATTACGATATTATTAAAAAAGAATATTACGTTTCATTGCATGAAATCGAAAATTTTTGGAAAAAAGTAGAAAATGAGATTCTTTGCATTGATTTAGAAGAGCAGCCTTTTTCTGTCAAAAATGGAAACACAAGCTACTTCAACAATAAGCAGTATGGTCATTTATTCGCCAATATTTAACCAAAGGGCTTTCTTTTTTATTGAAATAATGATATAATTGCATCATCTTTAATCAATAGAGGCCAATAAAATGAGCAGGAATGAAGAAATTATTTTCTCATTAATTTTAATCTCTTGCATCGCCATCCTTTTCTTTTGCGGATGGATTTGGCCCATTATTGTAGAAAAAATCAAAGAAATTAAAAAAAGAAATTTCCTGAAAACTGTTGATGAAAATAGTGACCTATACCTTTTGAATAAACAATTTGATTCGGATTGCACACCCGAATTTCCCGAAGATTTAAATCAGACTATCTGTGAGATTGTTGGTCAAGAATCTTATCGCCCATGCTCTGTAATCCAAAGACATATTATTAAATTCAATATTAATGACAAAAAAAGTCGAAATGGGCATACCCTGAACTCTCGTTCTGTTAATGTTGGGATTGTTCTTTCTTATCTTAAAGAGAAGCCTGAATTTCGCTACCTTGAAATTTTCGTTAAAGAAAACCTTGGAGCGCCTTTTTGGGATGGTCGCAAAATGCATGAAGACTACCCACGATGCCATACAATTTACTATTCTCACATCGAAGACTTTAAAAACGTCTGGGATAACATTATGGATTGTTTGTATGGCATTAAAAAACACGACCTTAAAAACTTTGATTAAAGGAAAGTCTTATGTTTAAACTTTTTGACAAAAAAGACATTCAAACAAAGTTGTTTATTCAGAACTTTTCCAAAGATGTCAATATCTGTCCTGAATTTCCAGAAAGCTTAAAGAATGATATTGAGACAATCATTGGAACAACCGTTAATTATTTGAGCAAGTCCACACATCGCTTTGAACTGAAAGGTGTATTTAATCAAACACCCGAAAACAAACTCAAGGCTGTGACAACAACCATCATTTTCAGAATGGTTTATTTTCCAAGAAATCCTGAAAAACGTTATGTAGAAATTGTAACCGTTGAAGACTTTGGACGCTCTCAATACAATGGCGATGGAACATTCAGTTACAATTTTCCATCAATTTCGAGTCGTTATCTCTCTGACATTGAGCATTTTTCTGAACACTGGCCAGTCATTTTATCAAACTTGACTTCTTAGTTCGTTGTATTTCTATGATATTTTTGATATAATGACCTTCAATTATTAAAAAGGAACAATCATGAAACACGAAACGCTTCATTACATTTTTCAATACGCCCAAAACCGAGATTACAAAGAAGCCGCAGAAAGCCTGACATACCTTTGTAGCATGCTCTGGCTTTGCCGCTCTGATAAATTAAATTCTATGAATATTCCTTTTCTTGTTGATATTACCAATAGCGTCATTGAAAAGGAAAAAGATGGGGAACTTCGCAGCCTTGAAAAGCTTCCTGAAAATGATGTGAAAGCATTTCGTCTAGGACATAACGATGTTTATTTTAAAGATTTCAGTCACGGAATTATTAAGAGAATTGTTCGCGAAGAGCTTGAAAGCATTTTGCAACCTGCTGAAGAAGTAAAACCAGAGAAAAACTATATTACAGCCTTGAAAAAACTTTTTCGAGTCTAATTCAGTAGAAAGACTTAATCCTTAAACCAAAAAAGAGACTTTAAAAGTCTCTTTTTCTTTTTAATCCCAAGGTCTTATCACTTTATCCGCTCGTTTGCTCGCCACAAACAGACTACCCCAGAAAACTGAAGCACTCGCTATTGCCACAAGACTTAAAATTGATACAATTGCCATTCCTGTCATACCTTCTCCTTTACTGTTTCATTTAACAAATTGTATCATTTTTTTGATTTAAGTCAATGTGATGCTTATATTTATTTTCTATCAGGTCTATTTAATTAATTGTACAATCTTGGTTAAATTGATTATTATTTTTTAAAAACTTTTATTCCTTTTATTTATTGATTTTTTTTATATTTAATATAGGCTATTATACATTAAGCCAAAAAATAAAAAGGAGAACACACTATGTTTAAAAAATTATCAATTATTACAGCCATTTCATTAGCCACCTTTTCATTGACTGCTTGTGGCGGCAGTGATGAAGCGGCCACAGAAGAAACCACACAGCAAGCTGCGGTTGAAACTACTCAGGCAGAGCAACAGCCAGCACCTGAAGCACCTTCCAATCCTTATCTTGATGCTAATTGGGATGCCTTTAAAGCTGGTGTTGAAAATGAATCTTTGATTTCTGCTATTGATGCTTCTGTTGCTAATTACAAGAAAGCCGCTGAGAAAGTTATTAACGGTGGTGAAGCTATCATTGAAGAAACCAAAGCTGACATTCAGGTTTCCATTGATGAAGGTAAAAAAGTTATTGCTGAGCAACAAGCTCTTTTTGACGAAAACTGCCAAGATATATCAAGCGAAGAGCAGGCCAATCAGTGTAGCTCTATAGAAGAAAATATTTTTAACACTCAAGAGAAAATCAAAGAACTTGAAGTTGAAATTACAAACCGTGTCGGTGCAATTGAAGTTCAGATGAAAAACCAACTTGGTAAACTCAAAACCAACTTAATGAACAACATCAATAAAAAACGTGCTTCCGAAGGTCTTGATAAGGCCAATCCTTTTGAAAAATAAATTTTAAGTTCATACAAAAGAGGCTTTAAAGCCTCTTTTTTTTGCTATTATCTTTTTTCTTTGATATAATGGTGACATCTATTTTATAAAAGGTAACGAACCATGTTTCAGATATTCCAACGAAAACATAAAAAAGAAACATTTAAACTTGAACTTATTAAAGGCAAGACCTACCCTATTAAATTTGATTATGCTGATCGTTTTTGTGAACCTGTTTTAACAACCATTAAAGACATTGTTGAAACAAATAACGGCACAATAATTAAATACACGAACAATTACAACGTCTCCGGTGAATGCACTAGAGAAGAATTTTTACCAACAATTAAGCCAGAAAGCCTCGCCCGATAGGGCGGTGAGTGTCACAACAACATTCGAGTTGAGGATTTTATGGAATTTATCAATGCAAACACACAACCTATCAAAACTGAAGATTTTATTCAATCTTGTGAACTTCAACGATTTTATGAAGTCCAACGTTATGACCTTGGAAAAACTATAAAAGTTGAACTAAAGCCCAACAAAGAGTCTCTTAAACAATACCAGTTTCCCTACACGGAGCAGGGACTTCAACATGCCAAAGCCTTTGCGTTTGATCTCTATAAAAAAACAGCTTGTCGAGAATTGAGAAGTTACGAAAGGACTTTTTCTTCTAAAAAAAATCAATTAATTGTTTTTATGGTTAAATATTTGGGTTTTAGACCCGAGTATAAGAAAACCATTAAAGATATTAATCAAAAAATCGAAAAAGCCAGAGCAAAAAAACAAATGAAACAAGAGGAATTTGAGGCTAAAAAGCTTATTATTAAAGATCTCCCTGACACTCTCAATCTAAATAAGCTCATGAGCATTGGTGATACTGTTTATTTGCTGGAGGTTGGACGTTTACTTGAAGATGAAGGCATTGAAATTTCAGAAATGAAAATTACTGAGGCGCTCCCTTACTCTAATTTTGAAGCCGAAAAAAATGGACGCCCTGATTTTAAGGTTATTTATGGCCTTGAGCGATTCACATTTAATCTTGAAGTTGAATATAAAAATCATCCTGAACGAATTGTCCACGCTTATCTTAATCAAGCTCTTTTCTTTAAACGAGAAGATGCAGAAAAAGAACGGCAACGCATTGTTCAAAATCTTCAAAAATATCTTTAAAACAGACTTGATTTGAGATACTTATTTTGTTATAATTACTTTCACAAGTCGGGTAACAACGAAATTGAAGTCAATATACGAGGTTAAGGCGAAACAAAGTTGAGACAGCCAGATTGTTACGAAGCTTTAACGCCACGAGCTTCAAAACTTTCGGTTGAAGGTTCAACTCCTTCCCCGGCTTAGTATTTTCAACCCTTGGATTAGCTCATCCATGTTACAGGTGCGGTAAAACCCGAAGAGCTACTTTACCTTTTTCATATGGAGTTTACATGTCAAATCGAACATTTCAAAATCTATTGTGTCGTTTTGGTTTCCATCATTTTATCCATAAAATCTCTCCTTTTGAAAAGGATTACGAAACTCAATCTATCAATATTAATTATGAAGTCTTACCAACGACAAAAATTTGTCAACACTGCGGTATTCAAAAAGCAAAAATCTATCATTGTCTTGGCGTAAACCCTTTAAAACACTACATTTATTGGACAACTCTTTCAAAAGGTTAATTATTATGGGACAGGCTAAAAACAGAGGCTCTTTTGAGGAAAGAAAAGCAAAAGCCATTATTAAAAATCAAAAAGAACAAGATAGACTTAAACAGGAAAGAGAATCTGCCAAAGCAGAAAGAGAAAGAAATATGACTCCAGAACAACGCAAGAATCGTCAAAAAATGCGTGCTATCCTTGCCACAACATTTGGAATAATCAATCAATAAAGGTTTATATTTTATGAACGACAACATTCAGACACTTAAAGAAAATGAACAACTTTTAAATAAACACGGATGGTTTTTTGATATTGAAGACAAGTTTTCTGCTGAAAATTTTGAGACTGGATGCAGCATCAACGGTGAACTTACCGTGCCTTTTCTTATTGATAAACTTGAAGAAATCATGGAAGAAGAAGAAGCCGAGCCTATTCAGTACCCAAGCACAGAAACATTGCTTGAGACTTATGGTTATACAGCATACTGCCTATCTCCTTTTGAGGTCATAAATAATAAGACAGATGCCTTATTTACAGGCGAATGTGCGAACTGGTTGATTTCTATTCTTCAAGAAAAGTGGCGTAAAACAAAGAATTGATTTCGACATCTTAAATATGCTACAATTACCCAAACATACTTTAAAAGGTCTTTTTATGCGCGGTAAATACTCACCAACAGTCTCTGCTTCTTACTCTGCCGATCAAAAATGGTTTGTAAAAAACGGCGGCGGATTTGATAACGGAAACAATCCTAACTCTGATCTAGACGATGATGGCTATGACAGTTATGGTTACTCTCAGGAAGATGGTTGTGGCACTGACCGCGCAGGTTATACTGAAGACGATTACATTATCAATGAAGATCTTTTTGATGAAATCAGTCAAGCTTGGTTTACTCGAAAAATTGGTTTCTAAATAAAGGTTTTTTATGCGGGAAAATAATAGTTATATTGAACTCTTCTACGAACACAAAAAACTTTACTCAGAGCAGCGTCTTTTGAAGCAAAAGATGGCTGCTGATTCCTGCAAGACGCGAAATAATATGAAACAACGTCTTCGTGAGTTTGATATATTTGAGGCACAAAAACGATACTATCGCGCAATATGTTCTGAAGAAAGCGCTGAACAGCTTGAAGAACTCAGACACAAAATGATGGAAATCCATAGAAAAGAAATGGAGCGTCAAAAAGAGTCCCAAAAACGCAAAATAGCGAAAAACAAAGAAATTGAAAAAACATTTCTTTCGGAACATCAATACACGACTATTGGTTCCGAAGCCCTTTATATTAAAGACTTCTTAAAACTTCATTTTACTTATGACTCAACTCATTTTCTTCTTGAAAGTTATAAAGACATTTTGCCTAAAAAATATATTTCTAATATTTCATTCAAAGTGTCCGGCAGTGAAGTCGATGAATACTCCATCACTGCAAAAATTCTTTTTAAAAATGAATTTAAAAATATTCTTCTTGCTTCAGTGGGAACTAAAAATGCAGCTTATTTCTTAATGAGAAAGTTGATTAAATTTTATGTTTTTCAAGGTTTTAACGTTGAGAACGATTCTAGAGTCAGTATTATGGAAGAGGAAGAGTAATTTTGAATATTGATTTAGATGAATACTATGAAGATTATGAAATGATATCCACCCTTGAACGTAGGGAACATATATCTATGGAAGAAAAAAAATCCAAAGAGCGCTTTCAATCTTTAAAAAACTCTTTCTTTAAAGAATATGAGCACAAAAGCATTGGTGATAAAACAATATATCACAGAGATCTATTTCATTTAACTTTTACCTATGATCCTGAATATCGTATTATTGAAAATAAAGACAAAGTTTTTAGTAAAAAACATATTGAAAAAATTAATTTTCATATACTTGACTCTAAACTTAATAATAACAAATCTTACATTTTAGCGACTTTCCTTACCAGAGGTGAGTTTAAAACCTACTGTTTTGCCAAGAGCCATGACAGAGAAATTACCGAATTTGCACTTAAAAAGATACAAGACTTTTACGCTATTAATAATTTTGATGTTAATAATCATTTTAATTTAACTATTTTCGAAGAGGATTAACCATGTCGAACAACCTTGAACTCATTAAAAAACTTGAAAATCTAAAAATTGAATCAGAGCAAGACTCTTTTTCTGGCAATGGAGCTTATGGAGGGCATGAAGCTTTTAAAACAATGGCGCGTGGTTGGCAAACTGCTCTTATGCAAAACTATAAAGAACAACCGTTCAAAACTTTCAGTGTTAATGATATTGATGAAGCTATTCAACACCTACAAGAGCAAAAAGAAAGAATTTTAAATCTTTCTATTGATTCTTGAGTCATTATCCTGTTATAATAATTATTCTGCGGGTGTGGTGAAATTGGTAGACACGCGAGATTCAAAATCTCGTGCCGCAAGGCGTGTCGGTTCGAGTCCGACCACCCGCACCACTTTAAGAGGCTGACATGATTGATATCTGTGACGTTCAAGACAAAACAAACATTGTAAATAAAATTGCCAAATCCATTGGCGCGGTCAGCTTAGTTAATCCTGTCCCTACCCGAAATTTCATGGAAACCAATCAAGATAAAATCGTTGTTAATTCTATAACTAAAGACAATCACACTGTTAACATTGTCTTTGACATTGATGATGAAAGCTGGTTTTTATCATCGGCAACGGGAAGGCATCAAGTTGGAAAAAAATTTAATCTCAATATGTCTCATGAAGACTTTGAATCAAAACTTCATTTTATTAAAACACTGCTGGATTAATAATCATGATTAATCATGTTGTCGAGCAAATCAATCGTCATCAAAAAGAAGCCGAAAAACGTTTTATCGAAAACATAAAACTCAGAGAAAAACGAGATAGAGAAAAAGTTATTTTCCATGAACTTCAAGATATGCTTTGTGAGCCCGAAAAATACCCTGTTTCTTTTGAACATAAAGGTTATGAGCTTGATGACCTCTACATTTCTGGCGAGTTTTTTGTTTTGTTGGAATGCAATCTTTATGAATATGATACCGAAGGAAATTTAAAACTTATTCGCAGAAAAAAAGACACTGACAAAGAAATAAAGATCACGTAAATTTTAAAACAAATTATATTTTTTATACAATAATACTTGAGTTGCTCACCCATTTTGTGTATAATATACTCGTTCTATAAAACAAACCACTTAAATCAAAAAAGGAGAATATTATGTTGGAAAGCATGGAGCAAGTTATTAGCACGGAACAGGCTGTTGAACAAGTTGTCATTGCACCACAAACTCAACGTGAAGCTATTGCCGAAAATGTGACTATCGAAGAGCCGGAATCCGTTATGGATTATGCCACTCTTAACCAAACATTTGTAACCCGATAAATAAAGAGCCTATGGGCTCTTTTGATTTAATTTTTAAAAAATTTAAAAGGACTCTACTATGAGTGATGCTCTTAAAGCTTATATTGATCATGAAAACACACTTCTCAAAATATTTGGACTTCCAGAGTTAAAATACCCGACAACGGAATCTGAAAAAGTCGAGCTTCTTGAACGGATTGAATGCGATCTTTCACCAGAAAATTTGAGTTGTGATAGCGAGCTTCCTGCTCATGAAGTTCAGCACAAAGCTCGTTTTTTTAACGAGGTCAAATCTATTTTAAATAATCTATAAATTTAAAGCCGCATTAAAGCGGCTTTATTTTGTTTTGAGAATTTCTTTTTATATTTGATTTTTTTTCTCCTTTGAAGCTTTGTATTTCTGGAAAATCCAGCTCTTCTATACGGTCATTCCATAAGCCACTTGACATTTTTTCAATTACTTCTAATTTTATTTCTTTGTAACCATCATGATAGATAATTTCTTCACCTTCTTTACCTTTTCTTTTGCTCGCAAAGGTATCAACAACAATTTCATCATTCTTATTATCTATAACAATACCATGCATCGGGTTTCCTTTATACCCATAAATCACAATTGAATAATCACCGTCTGTATTATTGTGAATAAATTGTCCGCAATTTGCGTAACAATCTGTTTTTCTGGCATCCGGTGAACTGGGATCTTTAATGGTTTCCAGTATGCTTTTTTTAATATGGTTTAATAGATTGTTGTTCATTTTTTTACTTTTTCTTTTATTTTACCATATAAACAGAGAAAACATAGATCTCTAATGGATTGAATATTTAAAAAAATGTGTTATAATATATCAAAATTTTCAGTCCGCTGAAGAAGCTCTTTTTGTTTCACAGTCTGTCACCAAAACGACACTTTTTGCTCAATATACCATTATTTAATCTTTTGTTTTGTATTTTTTTCTGTTATACTAATTGAAATTATCATTTATATCGAGGTATTTTTATGGTTGATCTAGTTTACGTTCCAGACATGATTGAAAGCAATGGCAAAACCGTTCGTGAAAACAACATGGAAATCAAACATTCATTGGTGATTGGTGATGAAGTCCGATTTATCGAAGGTGATGATTTTGCAGAACGTTATTGCTCTGAGGACTCAAAACAGATTCAGGATGCTGTTGCGCGAGGCACTTTTTTTGTTGCAAGTATTGACCGCGACTGTGATGGTACACCTCTTTACACTCTGACACTTGAGCGAATTACCGATCTGAAAAAAGGTGAGCGCATTTACGACTACTACTGTCGCAAATTTAATCCAAACTTCAATGCTAATGAAGCGGCATTTATTGAAGCTTCCAACTATGCCAGCGGTCAACTGATTAACGGCATTGCCGAACACAGCATTGAAAAAGTTTGAGTTTGTTGTATAATGGCAAGAAAACTGAGCCATTTTGATTAAAAATTTCTACTAGAAGTACAGAGTCAATCTAGCATTGGCTCTGACACTCTTCCAAAGCACTTCTCAATTATTTTTGATGATAATTTAATTCAGGAAATTAAGATAATAAAGACTCGCCTTGATGATGGATTTAAAACGGGCGATTTAGTCAAAGCGATTGTCATAAAAGGCAAAAAGAAAGGTACTTATACCGGTCGAGTCGCAGTTAGAGCCAGTGGCAGTTTTAATATCACCACCAAAAAAGAAACCATTCAAGGTATCGGTTATCGTTATTGTCGATTGCTACAACAAAAAGATGGCTACCAATACAGCCATCTTTATGATAAGATAACAAACAACAAGACAACCAGCGTGTCCATTCCTCCCCGAGCTGAAGCACGGGGTTTCCATGACACCAAATATTGAGGACTAAGAGATGAAAAAACGTATCTTGCTTAGCGTAAATCCCGAAATTCGCGATTATGATAGCTCTGATCGACCAAGTCATTTCTATCTTGAAGTCACTCAAAAAATGGCTAACCGCATTTTTGAATTGTCACGCCTTCTTGTTGAAAACAAAATTGATGAAATCACAACACAATCTGTTGTCGAACAGGCTGTTTGGGGTGTCATTGATGCGCCCGATACCTATGATTCTTTAAAAATGGCGGCATTTGAACTTAAACAAGCACCCTTTAAAGTTGGTAAAGCCAGTATGATTGTTACGGAAGAAGGTTTTTACTTTAAAGTTGACCGAAGCCATATTAACAAGCCAAATTTCAGAACCGAACTCATCGCTTTTTCTGAACTGGAAAATTCAAAGTCGATTATTTTGTAATTTGTGTTAAAATTATAAAAAAGAGGATATTATGACTTCACAAACATTGGCAGAAATTGCAAAAAATGAGATAGAGAACGGATTAAAATATGACTCTCTGGAGTTATGTGTTCTTTTAAAACAAGATTCTAAAAAAGTAATGTTTTCAGACTTCAGTGTTCTTGATATCGAAGGCACAGGTTACTGTATCGGCCAATGTCTTTCACGTAAACCACATGCTTCTAAAATTTATTCTGGCGACTACCTTCTTTTTAATCAAGACCTCAAAAACGATTCATTTTTTAATTTATTTATGAAAGGGCCAAGATACAACTCTCTTTTCAGTGATCCCGAACTCCTTTACCAGAATAATCAGCAAACTGTACCTTTTTTGTTGATCGAACCTACACCGCAAGACTCTGCTGAAATGGATTTGAATTCTGTTTATCTTTTTCACAATGGAGATATTATCATTCAAGACAAACAAAATCTTGAACATCATTACATTCATTCCGATAAGAACACTGATAAATTGCTTGAATGCTTTTTTTGTAAGGATAAAGATATTTTTGAAAGATACCTAAAAAATAAAGTTGAAAAAGATAATAAAATTCATCTTAACAAAATGAAAGATCTGGCTCATCAAGAAAAAGATTCTGGTCTGATTAATTTTATTAAACACAGATTTTCAAAGACACCTGAAAGAAAACTTAAAAACAAAATTTAAATCAATTGTTTAAATTTTTTGTTTTTGGTATAATAAATCATCGCACATTAAATTTTAATCAAGGAGATTTCATATGTCATATAGCCTTTGGATAGGTCACAAAGTGGAGAAAGTTTCTGGAAAGCCCTTCAAATCTGGTCAAAAAATTGCCACTGTTAAAAGTGTTACAACAAATCCTAATTCCAATAAAATTGCTTTTGATTTTTATGAAGATGATTCTGTTGTTGATTGTATAATGTGTAAACTTTCTGTTAATACAGAAGAAGAGAATATGAAGACCATTGATAGAGTTACACGTTTTAATGGTGTTTCTGTTCATTCCAACGACGAAGTTATGGATGAAATTGAAAACATCACAAAAGTTTTTACGACCGAGCATGGTGGTGAAATTATTGTTGATGGTCGAGGTCTTGATGAAGACACAATGAATGAAATCGCTTTACTTCTTGATGTTGATGTTAGCATTCTTGAAGACAACATGATTTCAGTTTATTCTTGAACTTGGAGATAATTACATGAGAATTGGGCATGGCACAAGCATTTCGGATATTATTAATCATTACAAGGAAAAGACTAAAGAAGTTTCTGACATTATTGAGTTTTGCTTAAAAAATCAAGGACATTCAAAAGTGGGTTTTGTCGAGATAAATGATAATTTTATTCTTTTGACTGTTTCTCAATTCTTGGATAGCCGTGTTGTTTTTAGTCTCCAACGCTTGAGTAGAAATGGACTTCAACTTATAGAGCATGAACTCTGGAAAGACAACCCACAGTTTCTTGTTGATGAACCTGCGGCTGTATTGAGAGTTTTTCCAGAAATTAATAAGAGTCAATGGTTTGACAATGATGGTAGCATCTTTGATTATCTTTATGAACTCAAAAAGAAAAGAAAAGAAAAAGAAAGAAATGAAATTCTTCGTTAAAATTGTTGTTATCTAATTTAAAGTTTGATATAATCTTATCATCACAAAGCAACACGAAAAGGTAGAAAAACATGCAAGGCACTTTTGAAGTTGAAAATTTTTCCACCAAGAAAAAACCCAACCAAAGCAAACGTCATTTGAAAAAACAAACCCGAGAAATGCGTAATAAACGCAAGAACCGACACAACCTGTAATACATAAACCCCAACCTTGGCAAGCAGTTTCGGCAGTGCTTCTACAGACTGCCCTTTTAAAACGCGGGTGTGGTGAAATTGGTAGACACAAGAGACTTAAAATCTCTCGGCCACAGGCTGTGCCGGTTCGAGTCCGGCCACCCGCACCAAATCTTAGAGGAAATTATGAACTATAAAAATATTATTGTTGATGTAGAAACCTCTTTGGGAAACATTACTGTTCAAAAACAAGAAAATGGTGAATTTTATGATGTTTTTGTAGATGATGTGAATCGACATCCCAATTGCACTTCTGAAGATGTCATGAGAGCACTTTCTCAATATATGCATGCTGTTCAAAACAGACTTGATAAATTCGTGCATTAATTTTTTAAAAAAAACAATTTTTCATTGTAAAATCTATTCTTTCGCCTTATAATTACGTTGATGTTAAATTTCAATATAATTAAATTATAAGGAGTTTTTTATGAGCATAAAACGAGTTATTATTACCGGTGCCTTAACAGCAGCGCTTTCTTTTTCTTCTAATGTTTTTGCAGGTGATGCAGAAGCAGGCAAGACAAAGTCTGCAACCTGTGCAGCTTGCCATGGACAAAACGGAATTTCTCAAATTCCTATTTATCCTAATCTTGCAGGACAAAAAGAGCAGTATCTTGCATTTTCTCTCAAAGCTTACAAAGATAAGCAAAGAAATGGAGGACAAGCAGTTATTATGCAAGGTCAGATGGCAAACCTCAGTGAGCAGGACATAGCTGATTTGGCAGCATACTACGCAAGCCTTCCAGCCGGTGGTGAATAATAAACACTTTAAGCCGCTCTTTATGTTCTATATAGTTCATAAAAGTGTGTAATTTTGATAAAAACCTCCTTAATCGCGGGTTTATTTTTATTGAAAACACACTTAATAAATAGTAAATATTGTGTAATATATGCAAAACTTTGTGTTGTTTTTTAGAATAGTTTTATACAAATACTTCAGTTGAATT
>JYMV01041809.1_pt1 | contig 14082 bp, 12 predicted proteins | sample 338911 | NCBI WGS metagenome assembly JYMV01 (sample SAMN03354496, study PRJNA234377) | hydrothermal vent metagenome | biome: Deep sea; feature: Hydrothermal plumes at the Eastern Lau Spreading Center, Western Pacific Ocean; material: Seawater | place: Tonga | collected 2009 | depth 2000 m m
TCAAACAACTGGCGCCTGAGCACGAGCGACTGGAAGAATGGTCTATGGTTCTTTTTGACCAAGCTGCATTGAGCGAAGGCGCGCGGCTTTCTGAGCCGGCAGCCTATGTAAAACGAGTGAACGACTTACTGACCCGGGCCAGTCTGCTAACAACCTGAGATTCATGGCAGGTCAAACAGCACCAGTTCGCGAAGCAAAGAAGTCGCATAACAACCACGACCCAGGGTAAATACGAGCCTGGGATTATTGTCGTGGGTCCACTTCAGAGCCAGGTCATCGAAGGTGGCGCGTAGTGCTCGCCGGGCTGGATTTGCACCAGTTCGGGCAACACTATCTCGCAATTCTGCTTCGCCTTCCAGCCAACTGCACTCACGCTGCCAAGCTGGCTGACCCTGGACGGCTTTTAAGTCTCCCCATAAAGGACCACTGACATGGATATCCAGACTGGCTAACCGCTCCGGCAGCATCGAGTCGCCCTTTTCTGCAGTAAATTGGGATCGACTGCCAGCAATCATCATGATGTCACCAGGTAGGGGGAAAGTCCACGTGTTTTCGCGTAGTCTTTGTCCAAGAACGATATTGAACAACCAACTCCGCGCTGCGGAAAGCAACATCTGATGGCTGGGCCGGCGAAGTCGAACGGCATCAGTACCCAAGATCCTGCGCGCTTCATCGATATTTCTGCCCTGGTGGCCAAATCGCTGGCTTCCAAAGTAGTTTGGAAAACCCCGGTGCTGAAGGTCGAGAACACGTTGTTCTAGATCTGATGCACAGCCTTTAAACTCACTCAGAAGTATGTCAAAAGTATTTCCACGATGACTGCCTCGCCGCAGCTTTCTACCATGCCTACACTGCTTTTCTACCTTCCAGCCTTGACCCGCTATGGGACTAGAGACAGCGCCGACACTTTGAGCCGGCACACTGAACCACTGCCTGGCAACAGCCTGTTTATCTTTTCGCCCGGAATAACCAACATCTACTAACCGCACACCAAACATTTGTGACAACTCGTACGCAACATCGGCAGTATTTCGGTTGATCTTAAGGATCTGAAACAGGTAATGCTGCCCCGTTCCATCGGGTTCAAATCCCAAAATCTCATCGACCTTGAAGTGCTCCGGGCTGACTTTTATACGTGCTGAAGCTTTCGGCTGACCGGCCATAAAGGGCAGATCCACAGACATAGTCCAACTCAACTGGAAGTGTGCTGCCGCACTGGTCTTGTGTCAGCCTGCTTCCTTGGGGCTACCACTGTATTCGCGTGCATCGCCGACCCAGTCCAGATTTCCACTGGGGTCAGGTGTCGGGTTACCGTCCTGATCAACACAGTTCTGACCAAACACAAGAGATTCGGTCACCCGGGCACGCGAACCAAGACGACTGTACTCGAACAGTATACTTCGAGATATACGGGCACCACTCTCAATGTGGCACCCCTGCCCAATCCAGGTCGGACCGATAATTTCACATCCTGGTTCGATCCGGGTTCCTGATCCGACATAGATTGGACCCTCTGCTCGGATCTCATCCCAGTCCACATTAACGTTCAACCCGGTCCATATCCTGGGTAAGCGTTCTTTACCTGGCATCCGTGCACCTTTGAGCATGCCGCGCATGAGTTGCTGATTGGCTTCCCAGTAGTCACTCAGCTGACCAATATCAATCCAGTTAAAGGGTACATCAATAGCGTGAAAAGACGAGCTTTCTAGCTGGGGGAATAGGTCTCTTGCAATATCATATTCCTGATCGGCCGGAATGTGTTCAATAACCTCGGGTTCGAAGACATAGATTCCAGTGTTGACCAGATTAGAACGCGCTTCTGCCAGATCGGGTTTTTCCTGGAATGACACAATGCGCCCGACATCATCACAGACGACTACACCGTAACTGGAGACCCGCTGTCTAGGCACCTCTTTGACAACGACACTTGCGATGGCTCCGGACTTCCAATGACTGCGCAGAACCTCAGTAAGATCAAGATCGATCAAAGCGTCCCCACAAACCACTAAAAATGTATCATCAAAAAACCGAGCAAAGTCCTGGATCCGGCGGATACCCCCGGCAGAACCTATTGGCTGAGCCACCGTATTGCCATCCTGAAGATAGCCCTCAAACGAGTAACCAATCTCGACCCCCCATCGGCGACCGTCGCCAAAATAGTTCTCGATGGTATGTGCGAGATGACTGACATTCACCATAATCTGATCGAAGCTGTGTCGGGCCAGATGCTCCACCAGGTACTCCATAACCGGTTTGCCCAGAACAGGGATCATAGGTTTGGGCATCTTGTGCGTCAGTGGCTGGACCCGGGTGCCCTTACCGGCAGCAAGAATCATTGCCTTCATAAACTAAACCGCTAAGCTAGGTTTCCACAGATTCTACTGCCACCGGGCAGCGTAACCAAATCACGAATGACAAAGCCGCGACCGGATTGATTGTGAATTCAAGCGACCTGCGCGGTGGGCTGGGTGTAGCACTCCAGAGTGAAATCGGTACCGTCAAAGTCACTGACAATCGTTTCACCACTGCTGAACTGACCGGACAGGATCGATTGTGCGAGTGGGTTCTCTAATTCTGACCGTATTGTGCGTTTGAGTGGTCGTGCACCATAAACCGGATCGAACCCCAGGGCGGCTAAGCGTTCAATCGCTTTTTCTGTGACCAACAGGTGTAAATCCCGGTCTACCAACCTTCGCGTCAGGTGGGCAATCTGTATTCTTGCGATCTCACTGAGTTGCAATCGGCTTAGCGGATGAAACACCAGCATCTCATCAATCCGGTTGATAAATTCCGGTCGGAAATGCTGCTTGACCGCGTCCATTACTGCAGCTGTCATAGCCTGGTAGCTGTCTTCACCAGCCAGTTGCTGAACCTGATTTGACCCCAGATTCGATGTCATGATTATGATCGTATTTCGGAAATCGACCGTTCGGCCCTGGCCATCAGTGAGGCGGCCATCGTCAATCACCTGGAGGAGAATGTTGAAAACGTCGGAATGTGCCTTCTCGGCCTCGTCCAAAAGGACGACTGAATAGGGCTGCCGTCGGACGGCTTCGGTCAGATAACCGCCTTCCTCATAACCGACATATCCCGGTGGGGCTCCAATAAGCCGGGCGACCGTATGCTTCTCCATGAATTCGGACATATCAATCCGAACCATCGCGTCTTCACTGTCAAACAGAAATTCAGCCAGCGCCTTACATAACTCTGTTTTACCGACACCGGTTGGCCCGAGGAAAAGAAAGGAACCGTAGGGTCGATTGGGATCAGACAGACCAGCACGTGACCGTCGTACCGAGTCTGCAACCACACGAATTGCCGCAGTTTGCCCTATGACCCGTTCCTGGATCTGGCTTTCCATCTGTAACAGCTTTTCGCGCTCACCTTCAAGTATTCTTGAAACAGGAATGCCGGTCCACAGGCCAACGACTTCGGCAACTTCTTCGGCACCGACCCGGTTGCGGAGAAGCTGTGTGTCACTTTCTAATGAAGTAGCAGTCTCGAGTTCTTTTTTCAGTTCCGGGATACGGCCATACTGTAATTCAGACATCCGACCCAGATCACCAGCACGTCTGGCTGCTTCCAGAGCCTGTCTTGTACGATCGAGTTCTTCCTTAACGTGCTGAACTCCGTAGACTGCAGCCTTTTCAGCACCCCAAATCTCTTCGAGGTCGGCATACTGTCTCTCCAGATCCGAGATTTCCCCATCCAAACCCCGCCAGCGCTTCTGGCTTGCCTCATCCGTGTCCCGGGTCAGCGCCTCGCGTTCAATTTTCAGTTGTATGAGCCGACGGTCGAGCTTATCCATCGCTTCTGGTTTGGAATCTATCTCCATACGAATTCGACTGGCTGCCTCGTCGATAAGATCAACCGCCTTATCAGGTAACTTTCTGTCAGCGATGTAACGATGTGAGAGTGTCGCGGCAGTAACAATCGCGGAATCGGTAATATCAACACCGTGATGTACTTCGTATTTTTCCTTGAGACCTCTCAAGATGGCGACTGTATCCTCTACACTCGGTTCGCCAACTAAGATTCTCTGAAAACGTCGTTCCAGGGCGGCGTCCTTCTCCAGGTAGGTACGATATTCGTCCAGGGTTGTGGCGCCGATACAGTGCAGCTCGCCACGCGCGAGCGCTGGCTTGAGCATATTGCCTGCATCCAGAGCGCCTTCAGCACGTCCGGCGCCCACCATGGTATGTAACTCATCAATGAACAATATGATCTGGCCTCCTTGATTTTCCAGATCACTCAATACCGCCTTTAGACGTTCCTCAAATTCACCTCGAAACTTGGCACCAGCAATTAGTGAACCCATGTCGAGCGACAGTAGCCGCTTGCCACGAAGGCCCTCGGGAACCTCTCCATTGATAATGCGCTGTGCTAAACCTTCGACGATTGCTGTTTTTCCGACACCAGGCTCCCCGATCAGCACCGGATTATTCTTGGTTCGTCGCTGAAGCACCTGCATGGTGCGGCGAATCTCGTCATCCCGACCTATTACCGGGTCGAGCCTGCCTTGTTCGGCCCGTTCGGTAAGATCTATAGTGTATTTATCCAGTGCCTGACGCTGGTCTTCCATATTCGGATCATCGACCTGCTGACCGCCTCGCATTTTGTCGATTGCATCATTGACAGCTTTGGGGTCCGCTCCATTTATCTGTAATAGCCGGCTGAGTTCATTGTTAGCCTTGACTGCCGCGAGTATGAACATTTCGCTAGAGATGTACTGATCGCCTCGCTGCTGGGTGAACTTATCGCTCACATTTAAAAGACGTATAAGTTCGTTCGATAGCTGAACGTCACCTTCACTGCCTTCAACTTTGGGTAATCGATCAATAGCCTCACCGAGTTGTGAACGCAGCTTATGGACTTCGGCACCTGCCTGCGTTAACAGATGGCGTGTACCGCCGCCGTCCTGGTCTAGCAGCGCTATCATCAGGTGTAGTGGCTCGATAAATTGATGATCACGACCGACTGCCAGACTCTGAGCGTCTGACAGAGCTGACTGTAACCTGGAAGTAAACTTGTCCATTCGCATAGTAAACTCTGTGCCAAAACCTATAGAGTTCTGATATCTCCTTAGATTTAAAATGGGGCCAGACAAGCCTCAAAACAAGCACTGTCCCAAAATTATCTAGGGAGTTGCGCATAAAAAGGGACAGCCCAACCAGACCACCGCAGACACCCATTCATTACCTACATCAGTCGGTCTCTGCGCTATGAGGCCTAAGGTCTCGGTGTCGGGCAACTAGATCCTCAAGTTCTGCCGCTGTCACTGCGCCGAGTACAACATCAAGGTATTCAGCCTCGGGCGAGACAAGAAACGTTGAGGGCAATCCTTTAAGTGGTTCAAACGGTATCAGTGGTTCCCCGCCCGTTCGCAGCACCAGATAGTTGATACCTAGCGAAGCAACGAACTCTTTGACATCCGGCAGCGACCTGTCTTCAAAATTAACTCCGAGCACGACTACTTCCGATTCATGGTGCGACTGGAAAGTAATGAGCTCCGGAATCTCTTTCAAACACGGACCACACCATGTCGCCCAAAAGTTGATCACCACCCATTTGCCTCGAAAATCAGATAATCGGTGGCGATTGCCGTCGAGGTCCAGCAGTTCGAAATCAACCGCGTTGGCCGTCGGAGCCCAGAATAGCAAGCACAACACAATCGTAAGTCGCTCAGCGAATCTTCTTCCAGGGTATCTGATTTGTTTGAAAAACATCGAAAGAAAGTCAATTCCGATTATTCGATCAGGCCAGCCAAATCAGAGATGCCATTCGTCCACAGGGTGCTGATCGACGATACGAAAACCAATTGCAAGGTGCACTGAAGGTACACAACCCACTTGAACCGACCGCCTCTACACCAGCGCGTCTGAGACGTTGTTCAACCATTCCTGGTAGATCTGCCAGCCAGCCCGTCTCAGTTTTAGTAAATTTGCTGTCATGATCCACATTCGTCTTGATCAGGCTACCCCGCACATCATCCCCTACCTCGTAAACAGCCGGCCCAATTGAGGGCCCGATCCAGGTAAGAACCTGGGCCATCGGTTCGGGGATAAGGTCTAATCCGGACTCGACAATCCCCGCTTCCAGTCCACGCCAACCGACGTGGAGTAATGCAACGAATTGACCGGACCTGTCGGTTATAAACAAAGGCACACAATCAGCGCTTAGAACGGCACAGACAACCCCACGGCTACGCGAGATGCTTCCATCAGCAACACGAGAGACATCACTGTCGTCGAGTTGAACGACCTGACTACCATGCACTTGTTCCAGCCAGTTGGGGTCAGCTGGACACCCAATGCTGGACCGTATTAGGTTGCGGTTCTTTGTCACACGAGCGGAATCGTCACCGACATGGTCAGCAAGATTAAGCCCTTGATAATCGCCTTGACTATATCCTCCTAAACGCAGTGTCGTCAGCGCCCGCACATGAAAGGGCGCTGACCACTGTGGGGTTACATAGTCGATGTTAGTCTTTGTCATGGATCGGATCACTGTTCTGGGCGCAGGGTGCTCAAGAGTTGCGCCAGATCAGGCGGCACTGGGCTCTTCCAATTCAGCGATTCACCTGTTCGCGGATGGATCAGTGTGAGTGAGTGGGCGTGCAATGCCTGTCGTTTCAATCCCCGGAGCGTTTCGGCGAACTTACCACTTGCACCAGCTGGTATGCGGAGTCGTCGCCCGTAAAGCGCATCACCAACCAACGGGTAACCAGCCCAGGAAAGGTGCACTCGAATCTGATGGGTGCGGCCGGTCTCCAGTTCGACTGATAAAAGCGCGTGAGCACGAAACTTCTCCTCGACCCGATAATGTGTTACCGCTGGTTTGCCATTTGGATTCACAGCCATCCGCAAACGGTTCCGCGGGTGACGACCAATGGGTTGATCCAGTGTCCCGCCTGAAATTGGTATTCCGACAACCACCGCCAGGTAACACCGAGACACCGCGTGGCACTCGAGTGCACGAATCAACTTGTTGCGGGAATGTTCATTTCGAGCTACAACCAGCAAGCCGGTCGTGCCTTTATCGATGCGGTGGACCAGGCCGGCACGAGGTAATGCAGCCAACTCCGGAAAGTGGTAAAGAATGGCATTGGCCAATGTGCCGTCAGGATTACCTGCACCCGGATGAACAACCACGCCGGCTGGTTTATCGATGACGAGAATATCGGCATCCTCATAGACCAGTTCAAGTGGCAGGTCCTGAGGCTGCCAGGCCACAGGTTCTGGCCGGGGTACCTCGAGGCGAACAGCTTCCCCACCCGATACCAGTTCCCGCCCGTGGGGAATCCGTCCGTGTATAGTTACCCGCCCTTGCCGGATCCACAGTTGTAGCTGTGAACGAGAGTAAGGCGGAAATACCGCTGTCAGGACTTTGTCCAGTCGCTCCCCTCGCGCTCGATCGGGGATCACCGCATTCATCACTGTCGTGCCATCTTCCATGGGAGCAACAATCGATTACCTCGTGCCTTCAGGCCGGCAGTATAATTTATTGAAACGACGACCGAGTTCCTCTACGCATGCCAAAAACATATAGATTCGCCCTGATGATCCTCCTGCTGACCAGTCTGGTTGGAGGCTGTTCGCTGTTGGAGGACGAAGACGAAACTCTAAACTGGACCGCGGAAATGTTTCTGCAGACCGCCCGTGAACAGGCAGAAGGAGAATATTGGGAAGAGGCAACCACCTATTATCGAAAATTACAAGGTAGATTTCCTTACGGCGTATTTGCCGAGCAAGCCCAACTTGAAATCGCCTACGTATACTACAAAAGCAACCAGCCCGCATTGGCCATTGCTGAGGCCGACCGATTTATTCAAATGCACCCGGTCCATGCCAATGTCGACTATGCATACTATCTCAAAGGTCTAGCTGGCTTTAAGCCTGAGCGCGGCCTTCTGAATGCGATAACAGGTGGTGACCCCAGCGCCCACGATACTGGACCCATTCGTGACGCCTTTGATGCCTATCGCGAACTTGTCACACGATTTCCCAACAGCACCTATGCACCGGATGCTAACAAAAGACTGGTAGAGATTGTTAATGTCCTCGCCATGCACGACGTTCAAATTGCACGGTATTATCATAGACGAGGTGCCCACGTCGCTGCACTCAACCGCGCTAAACAGGTACTGGAAACTTATCAGACATCGTCGGCTGTTGAACACGCACTCGAGGTGATGATCAAAGCCTACAAGGAAATGGGGTTGGCCGAGTTAGGCCACGATGCGGAGCGGGTACTTCGTTTGAACTATCCTCACAGCAGCTACCTACCCGAAAATAACTGACACCGGGTCTAACGGAAGCCGGAAGTTATCGGGTAACGTCGGTCCCTGCCAAATGCACGCTGCGTAATTTTCACGCCTGGAGGGGCCTGCCGGCGTTTGTACTCGTTGCGATTAACCAGGCCGATGATTCGATCCACCACCACCGCATCATAGCCAGCCGAGACGATCTGTGCCGGTGACTGATCTTTTTCAATATAAGCTTCCAGGATAGGATCCAGCTCATCGTAAGGTGGCAGGCTGTCTTCATCTTTTTGATCTGGCGCCAGTTCAGCAGAAGGGGCCCGCGTGATCACCCGTTCGGGAATCACTGCAGATATTTCATTACGATAGCGTGCCAAGCGGTAGACGAGCGTCTTGGGCACATCTTTGATGACCGCGAAACCGCCAGCCATGTCTCCGTACAGCGTCGCATAGCCTACGGCCATTTCACTCTTATTACCGGTTGTCAGCACCAGGCGGCCTGTCTTGTTGGATATCGCCATCAACAGGTTCCCGCGAATTCGTGCCTGCAGGTTTTCTTCCGTGGCATCTGGTCCATACCCTTCAAACAGTGTCGCAAGTTCGCGGTCATAAGCATGAACCAGAGACTCGATGCCAATGGTGTGGTGCTCAACCCCCAAAGACATTGCCTCCTGTCGGGCATCGTGAACGCTGATCTCCCGTGTATAGCGTGAGGGCATCAGGATGGCCTGCACACGCTCCGGCCCGAGTGCATCAACGGCAATCGCCATGGTCAGTGCAGAATCGATACCTCCGGACAAACCAAGCACAACACTTTGAAATCCATTTTTCAGGACGTAGTCCCTCGTTCCCGTAACCAGCGCCTGATAGACGCTTTCTTCGATTTCAGGCAGTTCCGCTGTGTTCTCAGATGCCACAGCAGTAAGATCGCCATTGCAATAGGCCACAGATGCCAGATGCTCGACAAAAATCGGACTCCGCTGTACCACTTCACCGGAGCCGTTAACACTGAAAGATCCACCATCGAATACAAGTTCGTCCTGACCGCCGACGAGATTGACATAAACAATCGGCACTCGGCCAGATTTCGCACGTTCGGCCACAACCGTGTTTTCCCGTTCGGCCCCTTTGTGTACATAAAACGGAGAAGCGTTAAGATTGAGTATGATCTGCGCGCCTGCGGCGATGCTATCTTCAGTCGGTCCAGGATGCCAGATGTCCTCACAGACAGTGATTGCAGCAGCTACGCCATCAATCGATACCACGCAGGGCGCGTCACCGGGCTTGAAGTATCGTTTTTCGTCGAATACGCTGTAGTTAGGGAGCTCCCGCTTGTGATACCTGGCAATTATTTCACCACCATCAATCACCGATGCCGAATTTCGGACAAAGCCTCCGTCCCGGCAGGGGTGCCCGACTACCACACCTATGTCATGAACTGCGCTAGCAATAGCAGCGACACCCGATTCAGCCTTCTCCAGGAAATCCTGGCGAAAAAGCAGGTCTTCGGGTGGGTAGCCGGTGACCGCAAGCTCGGGGAAAACCACAATTCTGCACCCCAACATGTCCCTGGCCTGTTCGCAGACGCTGATAATTCGGTGAACATTGCCATCAATATCACCGAGGTGAAAATTAAACTGAGCAAGCCCGATGGGAAGTGTTTTCATTGATTACTGGTCAGAATAATGGTGGCTCAGAGTTCCGGGAACAGCGCCGTGGGTTCGATGATAGTTCTTCCGGGCTGACCCTCACAATACATAAGGGTCTTCAGGAGATTGACTCACACAGTTGGAACCGTCTTGTACCGCACGACGCACCCACCTTGCGTTATGAGTTTCTGCACGCACTGGAGACAAGTGGCGCAGTCTGTGATGATTCCGGTTGGTCGCCCTGCCACCTCACACTGACCCGAGGTAATGATCTGGTTGGTGCCGTGCCCTGCTATCTTAAGTCTCACTCCTACGGTGAATTTATCTTCGACTGGGCATGGGCAAGAGCGTATCAGCAATCAGGGCTTGATTACTACCCAAAACTGGTGAGCGCAGTACCATTTACGCCGATAACAGGACCAAGACTGCTGACTCACCCGAGACAGGACCGCGAACTGCTGGCATCTACCCTAGTGCAGGGGCTACGCAGCCTTGGTCAGAAACTTGAGGTTTCTTCTATTCATTGCTTATTTTTGACCGAATCAGACAATCGGCATTTTCAAACGCTGGGCTTCATCGATCGGACGAGTAACCAGTTTCACTGGCGTAATCAGCAATACCTGAGCTTCGAACACTTTTTACAGTCCTTGTCGTCGAAAAAAAGAAAAAATATCAGGCGAGAAAGGCGCCGGGTACGCGATGCGGGGATCAACCTGTGCTGGCTCCGTGGTGAAGAAATCAGCGAACAACAGCTGTCGTTCTTTTATACCTGTTATCACCAAACTATCGCAGAACACGGCTCGTTCCTTTATCTGAACCAGGAATTTTTTGAAACATTGTGCCAAACGATGCCTGCACAGATTCGACTATTACTGGCTCAACGTGGCAGTCGAGACATCGCGGCTGCATTTTTTATATGTGCTGACAGCGCCCTGTATGGCCGTTACTGGGGCTCGGTAGAACAGATTCCGGATCTTCACTTTGAGGTCTGCTATTACACCCCGATTGAGTACTGCATTGAACAGAGATTCTCGATTTTTGAGGCAGGTGCTCAGGGAGAGCACAAACTAAGCAGAGGCCTGATGCCGACGATCACACGGTCGGCGCACTGGCTCAGCCACGCCGGCTTCCACGATGCCATAGAGCGCTATACCCTTGAGGAACAGCAGGAAATCGAACGCTATACCGATATATTGGAACAGCATTCCCCCTTTAAACGGTCTTAGTGCATATAGAGCCTGCGAATTTATAGCCTAACTAGCATTAGCTCTCGACTGACCGAGACGTTGAACACCGACTGAATTTTTTCGCTAGAATCTAAATCACAATGTCAGGACCACTTGAACACTATTCATTCCCACCTCTTGAGGCAGCCACACCTGAGGGCCTTCTTGCTGTGGGTGGTGACCTCAGCAGCGGGCGATTACTCTGCGCCTACCGCCGAGGGATATTTCCCTGGTACAGCACCGACCAACCCATACTGTGGTGGTCACCTGATCCCAGGACTGTGCTCTACCCCGATGCCCTCAAGATCAGTCGCTCTTTGAAGAAAACACTCCGCCACCGGGGATACCGCGTTACAAGTGATCAATATTTCAGCGGTGTGATTCAGGCCTGTGCAAAACCTAGAGACAGGAACAACGACAGTGGGACATGGATTACGCCAGAGATGATCAAAGCCTATACGACGCTTAGCGAGTCAGGATATGCACATTCGCTCGAAGTCTGGGATCAGATGAAACTCGTTGGTGGGTTGTATGGCGTCGCCATTGGACGGGTGTTTTTTGGTGAAAGCATGTTCAGTCACTCAACCGATGCTTCCAAAATCGCCTTGACTGCGCTGGTCAGAATTATCTCTGAAAAGAATTTTCAACTGATTGACTGCCAGGTACCCTCAGAGCACCTTTTCTCTTTGGGCGCCAAGAATATTCCGCGTGCCATGTTTTCGGGACAACTACAGGCTGCGCTCGCGGTCGACTCGCAGCCTGACACTTGGAACTACTGTTTTGACAGTCTGGATCTACTATGACGCGTCAACAGTCTGCCCCGGACCTATACAAATCAACGCAGCACCGCTGTCCATACCTGTTAGATCGGACAGCGGCGAACCTGCTGGTTGACCCACGCTTCGATGTCACTCCTGCTTTGTATGACAGCCTGATTGACAATGGTTTTCGCCGTAATGGCACGCTTTACTACCGCCCCCACTGCCCGCAGTGCGACCAGTGCCGTTCAGTCCGAATCCCTGTACAAGACTTCAAAGTAAACCGCTCGCAACAGCGCGCTATGAAGCGTAACGCTTCTGTGACGACAGAGTTACGAACGGCTAGATTTACTGAGGAACACTTCTCGCTTTACCGACGCTATCAATCAGTTCGTCATACTGGCGACAGCATGGATGACCCGGATCCAGGAAAATACAGACAGTTTTTAATGAACTCAAACATCGATACCTTCATCCTTGAGCTGCGAATCGGACGTCGACTGCTGTCGGTATCGGTGATAGATCATGTGGCCAACGGCCTGTCCGCTGTCTACACCTTTTATGATCCGGACGAATCTCATCGAAGCCCAGGTATTTTTACTATTCTGAAACAGATTGAACTTGCCCGCAGCATCGAGTACGACTGGCTTTATCTCGGATACTGGATTAAGGACTGCCAGAAAATGTCGTATAAGGCCTGCTTCCAACCACTGGAAGCATTTCAACCCGAGACCAATACCTGGATCACCGTCGACTGACCAGGGGATCACCATCCACGTGGTCGAAATTCCTTTAATCAAAGACCATAACTTCGCCTATGGCGTCATTGAACCGGTTACTACAGGTCTTCGCCGTATCACCGCCAGGAACCCAAGCGCGTTCACCTTCCATGGAACGGGTACATACATACTGGGCGAAGGTGAAGTCGCTGTGATCGACCCGGGACCGAATGATCAAGCCCATGTCCAGACATTGCTCGACAGCGTTGCTAACGAGCAGGTTACCCATATTATTGTCACCCATTGTCACCGTGATCACTCACCGGCGGCTGAACCGCTTAAAGCAGCGACTGGTGCACCCACTTATGCCTATGGTCCTCATGGAGGTTCTGCATCCAACCCTACGGAAAACTTAGAGGAAGGGGTTGATCGTAATTTTGTTCCAGATGTACGCGTCCGCGATGGCGAGAGAATTACCGGTAACGGCTGGACACTGGAATGCCTTCACACACCAGGCCATACCAGCAACCACATGTGCTATGCCTGGAACGAGGGTAACGCTCTCTTTAGCGGTGACCATGTTATGGGCTGGTCTACGACCGTAATCATACCGCCAGACGGCAATATGACGGACTACTTGTCCAGCCTTGATAAACTCTTGACGCGGAATGAAGATTGCTTCTGGCCCACACATGGTGCACCAATCAAAGACCCTCTACCCTACCTTACTGCTCTGATTGAACACCGCTTACAGCGCATTGAGACAATTCGTACGCTATTGGAATCAGAGGATCTCCGCATCACCGACATGGTTCCCAATATGTATCCTGACATTCAGCCCGAACTGCGCAGCGCAGCGGGCCTGTCGACCCTGGCATCCATCCAACACCTCGAGCAACTTGGTGAAGTCCATCCAATCGCAGGAAGCGGCTCCGACACATATTTCAGGATTTCAAGGTAGTCCTCAACGCCAGGCGACACGGCGGCTGCCGCGCCAACGGAAAATAGGCGTAGGTCTTTCTTCGACCTCTCCGCGTACAAGCGCGACGGCACGATCCAACATAAACCGGGTGACTCCACGCATCGGCAGATCGTTAAGCGCTGCGACGTTCCACCAACCTACTTCGACCAGCTCGCCGTCTCCCTGCAGTTCACCGTTGAGATGACAGGCATCGATGGTAAAGAATCTGGCATGAAAACGAATCTTGCTGAATGATGGCGTAATGGCACGACCCACATAACGCAGATGCTGGAGATCAGGAACCTGATGAAGCGATCGAATTGCTTCCCATGAGGTCTCCCGGCTACCCTTAAGTTGGCCGGTTACACCGACGACTAATCCGGTCTCTTCCCAGGTTTCTCGAACTGCTGCCATCGCCAAAGCGCGGGCTCGGCTTTGTGATTGGCCAATCCCCATCAAGGTGGTATAGGTGGGGTCAAGACCGGTAGCGGGCAATACACGACCATCAC
>JYMV01044522.1_pt1 | contig 14082 bp, 12 predicted proteins | sample 338911 | NCBI WGS metagenome assembly JYMV01 (sample SAMN03354496, study PRJNA234377) | hydrothermal vent metagenome | biome: Deep sea; feature: Hydrothermal plumes at the Eastern Lau Spreading Center, Western Pacific Ocean; material: Seawater | place: Tonga | collected 2009 | depth 2000 m m
TCTTCATGGATATCACTGCTGTCTGGCCTGGTGTGTTTCTCGTCATTCATGGCACTTCTCCTTAACCGAAGATTGCTCAAATACTCATCGGCTGCTGAAAGCGTTGCCTGGCATAAAGCGCCAGGTACGGATGATCTCCAGAATATCAACTTCTCCCCGTAATTCAGGAGGAAAGGGATCAAAAGGTGCTGCGCGTTGAACAATCTCGACGGCGGCCAGGTCAAGTACCTGGTGGCCGGATCCCTGCAATACCCGAATCTCTGCGACGGTCCCGTTAGGGCGTAACGCCACCATCATGCGCAGACTGCCAAAAATATCATTTTGCCGGGCTTCATTTGGATAGTTCTGGTTACCGATCAATTCAATGCGTTTTCGCCAATTGTCCAGATAAAGAGCGTCATGGCGCTTTTGTGTTGATGCTGAGGAAATGGTGTATCTTCTGGGGCGCTTGGCATAGGCTTCCTGTTGCAGGTCCAGCTGTGCTTGCAAGCTCGCAATCGCCAGGGCGATATCCTGTGGTGCTGACTCTTCCGAAAGTCGACGAGAGTTGTCGAGCAGGTCAGACTCGGTCTGCTGACTGATGCGTTGCTCGGCATTTGGTGCAGTGATAACACGCGTATCATCCCGTTGTTGGGATCTGGCTTCCACCGCCGGAATCGGTTGAACTTCCTGAATGCTGTCCGCGTGAAGCGCAGATTCAATCGGGGTCGCCGGCGCTAATCGTTCTTCCACATTGCCACTGCCGACCTGATTCTCCTGGGCAATAAAATCAGCCTGCTCAGGCCTTTCTTCGCTGCGAAATTGTGCCAGCGTGATTTCAATGGCTGGTGTGGCTGGGCTTTCGTTAAGGAAAGCAAAGCCGATACCTGCAATGATGATCACATGCAGGCAGGCTGAGAGGAAAACAGTGAAACCAAAACGTTCCGATTGCATAAAATATTAATGAGCAGTTTTTAGCTTGTTCTCGATAACCTGCATCAGATCGTCGGCAATATTCAAGTCGTATGCCCGATCAATTTCCCGTACGCAGGTAGGACTGGTGACATTGATTTCAGTCAGGTAGTCACCGATAACATCCAGGCCGACGAAAAGCAGCCCTCTCTCCCGAACACTGTCACGAACCTGTTCACAAATCCATCACGATCGGATAAGGGTTGCGCGCGACCGGTGCCACCGGCTGCCAGGTTGCCACGGGACTCGCCGATAGCAGGTACCCGTGCCAGTGCATATGGGACAGGGTCGCCATCAATCAGGAGTATGCGCTTGTCACCGTCGACAATTTCCGGCAAATATTTTTGCGCCATGATCGGGTTTTTGCCACCGGCAGTGAGTGTTTCGGCAATGACACTGAAGTTGGGGTCGTCAGCTTTCAGGCGAAAAATGGAGCTGCCGCCCATGCCATCCAGAGGTTTGAAAATGACGTCGCCGTGCTCCTTGTGAAATGCTTTCAACAGGCTGGCCTGGCTGCTGACAAGCAGAGGGGGGCAGCACTGAGGGAACAGGGTAGCAAACATTTTTTCATTACAATCGCGTAATGACTGGGGTTTGTTAACGATTAACGTACCGGCCATCTCTGCTCGCTCGAGCAAGTAAGTCGAGTAAATAAAGTTGCTGTCAAAAGGCGGATCTTTGCGCATCAAAATGACATCCAGCTCTGCCAGGGGCTGCTGAACAACATCTCCGAGCGCATACCAGTCACTTGGGTCATAAGCGACTTTCAGTGGACGCATTTGTGCCATGGCCTGATCACCTTTGAGATACAGATCTCCCTGCTCCATGTAGAACAGTGACCAGCCGCGCTCCTGGGCTGCAACCAGCATGGCAAGGCTGGTGTCTTTTTTGTAGCTGATAGCCTGGATAGGATCCATGACGATGCCAACTTTGATCGACATGCTTGTTTGACTCCTGAACAACGTCCAATGATAGCCGCAATCATAGCACGAATAGGACGTGTCCGGCGTTTGTGAAGGGTTTGGCGAACTAAGCAGGCGTCTGCTATGACATGAGTGAGGGATGAATTTTCAGGGAGGGAAATCATGCAGAAAACAGCCGTTCATAACCATCAGACGACCAGTGCGGGTGTAGCTGGCTTGCAAGGGGCTAGCGCTCCATTATCACCGGGCTCCCGAATTATTCTGGCGGAGAGTGATGATTTAAGTCGAAAACGCATGCAGCACATTCTGGAAGATCAGGGGTTTGAAGTTATCAGTGTAACTGACGGATTTGAACTGATTTGCCGGATTCCAGAGTGGCGGCCTGATATCCTGATGGCAGCGGCTGACCTGCCCAGATTAAGTGGCCCGCAAGTTTGCGCGTTATTACAGCAATGCCCCGATTATCGCGATTTGCCTGTTTTCATACTCAGACACGCTGAGACTCAGAATCAAAACTCTGCCTTTGAGGTAGAAAACTGTGGATCTGAGGGGGTGTTGTCCAGCCCTTTCAGTACTGAAGAATTGTCTAACCTGTTGGAACCCAGGATTGTCGTGTGATTCAGCAACGACTGGTTCTGGTCGCTGAGCCAACCCCGCTTCGTGAAGTCACTGCTAGCTCATTGCAGGCTATACCCGGTGTTGAGGTGATATGTGCCGAAGACCTGTCAAGCGCACAGAATGCGTGTCGTCATGGCGGGGTAACGCTTAACCTGTCATTGGTGATGGTTGAGCTGCAGCGCATGAAAGGCAACGGGTTCAGTCTGGCAGCGGCGTTGAGTCGCGACTTCAAATGCCCGGTGCTCTTATTGAGTGACCGAAATGATGAAGCAGATTGGCAGTGGTGCAGATCTCGCGGTATTTCTGGTTGCCTGAGTCGCCTCAAAGGGCGACAGGCATTTCTCGAGGCAGTAAGCAGGATGTTAGAAGTCAGCCTGGCTGAGCTGGCTGAAAGCCCCGAGAGTAGAAGCAATAGTGGAAGCAATATTGCCACCAGTACCACGATCTTACCTGAGAACAGGCGACAAAGCTGTCATGCTCATGCACGCTCGCCACGAAATGGGCGGCTTTCATCAGAGTCAGGACGAAATAAAAGCCGGGTAGCGAAGAGAGCAAGAGCGCGATTGGCCGAAATCCTGAGTGAAGTGCTTTACCGTGCTTCCAACCCTGAATATCCCACCTCTGCTCCGGTGATGGACAGCAACAGGCTGTCCCAGCCAGCAATCGCATTTATTGTCGGGTTACTCGATCATGAACTGCGGATGTCGATGTTTCCAGAAAATCCGCCGAAAGAACTCACTCCTGAAGATTACTGGAAATGTTATCTGGTAGTGGTGAATCCTCCTGCGGCTTTGCATCATCCTGCGCGACAGTTACAACGGGGAGTCAAATTCATACTCGCCTGGCAGTCAGCGGAAGTCCTTCGTAATACACTTCTTCAGGGTTTGCGTCGAATGATACAAGACCTGGAATCACCGGGTTGTCAGAGAGTAGCTTTGCATGTCTTGTCAATTGCGATATCAATCCAGCTATTGAATCCCCGGTGCTTACCATTGCGGTGGCTGTCTGAATTGCCAGCGCTAATTACCTATCTGTCTGCCTCCCGACACGGGTTAATGCAAAGGACTCATTCAGCGCTGTCGTGGTTTGTTTTCCGTGTCGGGCTTGGACAGTGTAACGGGGCTTTGGCTGAGAACAGGCATTTAACGTCGGGGCTATGCTCTGGAAAATTAATTACTGCTGGAGAGGTGGACACAGGAGATGGAATCTGGCGCAGGTTGCAGGTGCGCAGTGGCACAAAAGCATCCTCTGAAGAGTTGATCTGTCTGCTTGCGAGTACGGAAAAATTCCACCTGGAACATGAAAAAATGACGGATCGGACGCTGGCCCAGCTGTGTCTGCGGCTGTGTCAGGCAACCTATCAAATGATGATTTGCGTGCAATTACAACCCGACGAAGGGCAGTCGGCAACAGTAATACTCAATGAAAATCTTCTCGTACGTAGTCTGTATCAAGCATCCAGAAGCCTGATCTGGCACCATCGTAAAGGCAAGGTGTTCGGCTGTCAGTCTCTTTTGAGGTTGCTGAGAATGTTACGTGAAGGTCGGCCAGGGCTGGTCATGGCAAGCCTTTGTCTGGAGATCAGGCTACAGGAAGCAGTGCGTCTGACATCCGTTCAGCAGCGTTTGGCTGGGGGGCTGCACTTGCTGCCCCGGCCAGATCTGGTGGCAACTTCACTTTTGCATGGTAAGTCTGAAATTTCTGTTTTGTTGAGCGACCTTCAGAGTGAGCTGGATTGCCTGGTAACTGATGCGGAGCAACTGGGCGTCACTTGGGTTGGCGCTTTAGCTTATGCATTGCTGCAAGCCCTGCAACTGGAAGCGTCTGATTTTCACAACAATAGCAGGAGGCAGATAATCCGTGGGCTGTACAGGTTATGTCGGATGCTGGATCAGGCCGCTGCCTGGCAAACTGTTTCAGCTGCAACCGGAACCGTAAATCGGTTATTGCATATCAAGTACGGCAAAGGGGCTAGCGCTGTTGCTGAAAAGATGCCTGCAGTTTACCGGCAAACGTCTGATTCAAATGAAAAATACTTGAAATGCCTGCGATTGAATCAACTGATTCGCAAGGTGGTGGAAGAGCAAAAACTTCAGTCCGGTGCCGCCTCAACCCTGGGACGGTTGATCTCTGAACAGCAGCGTCTGCTTAGCGATGCATTTAGTCCATGATGAAGCAGGCTAAACTGGCTATAATGCCCGCTGCCAGTTTGCAGGCACTGCAATCACTGGTGGAGAGTCCAGATATTATTCATTCAGTTGATCAACAGGCAGTCTTTGGTGGGTGTAATTGGTTTCATATGGGGTATAGGTGGCATCGTCATGCTGCTGGTATTTGCAATGTTTCGATTGAGCGGCATGATATTTGAGCTTGATCAGGCTGCATTATCGGTTACACAGTGGGGTATATTACTCTTCTGGCTGGCATACATGGTTTGGGCGGAAGGCTATAAGGGCTTTTACAAGGCATTTGCTCCCAGAGTTGTCGTCCGTGCCAGTTATCTGGCAGCCAATCCCAGATTATTGCATGTCCTGTTTGCCCCCTTGTTTTGTATGGGGTACATACACGCCACAGCGAAGCGCCGTATTGTCTCGATTGCCCTGACATCCATGATTATCTGCTTTGTGTTAGTTGTCAGGCTGCTGCCGCAGCCGTGGCGTGGTATTGTTGATGTAGGGGTCGTTGCAGGGCTTGGCGTTGGAGTCCTCTCCATTTTGTATTTTGTTGTCAAACTGAGGCGAAGTGGTGCAGACAGTCTTCCAGCTGCGCCAGATGTGCCTGCCTGAGGCATAGTTAATGACTGTCATCCCTGAAGTTGGCCAGCCAAATCCAGGAGCAAACAAGTCTGCACCGGTGGCACTTTCGCAGTGTGTTGCCATTCTTGTAACGTGGCATCCTGACCTGACTGTCCTGCAACGACTGATGTCGAAACTGTTGCAGCAAGGCGTGGATGTTACCGTGGTTGATAATGGGTCTTCCAACCAGTCTGACATTGCTGCCCTGATCGCCAGCCTTGCAGGGCAATATTCCAATAAAACCGAAAATGAGTTGCCCCCGGCAACCATTACCTGGTTGCCCTGGGCAGAAAACCAAGGTCTGGCAGCCGGGATGAACCGGGGACTGTCCTGGGCGACACAGCATCAATATCAGTTGGCCTGGTTATTTGATCAGGACAGTGATCTGAATGATGGTTTTTGCAGGCACATGCTGTCAGCCTGGCAAAGCGGCTGCCAACTGACTGAGAAGCTGGCAGCGCTCGGGCCTCGCCTGGTGGATCCAGAAACTGGCAGACAAACGCCCTTCCGGCGGTTTCGCCTGAGTCACCGCAGTGATTGCAAATTGCCAGGCTCTGATGATCTGTACATGGCTGATTTTTTAATCAGCTCCGGTACATTGCTTTCTTTGTCATCCTTGAAAGAAATTGGTGACATGAAAGTATCCTATTTTATAGATAATGTTGATCTTGAGTGGTGCTTTCGCGCTCTCAGTCATGGCTGGCAAATACTGGGTTGCGATCGGGCTCAGTTGCTACACAATATAGGCGAGGCATCCAATAATCCGTTGGTTAAACGCGGTGTCATGGTCTCGCATGGCCCTCTGCGATATTACTATTCCACCCGCAACCGGATTCATCTCCGAAGACAGCCCTATGCGCCCTTTGATTGGGTCTGGCGAGACCATTTGCGTTTCCTGATAAAAACAGCATTTCTGATGGTGACCAGCAAGCGCCGAGCGGAATACTGGCGGGCGTTATGGCGTGCCAGGCGCGATAGCAGGGAGTTGAGGGAATGAATGTGGGAGCAGCGGAACGGTTGCCGGCTGTGCTGGTGGTCATGGCTTGCTATAACGGGTCGGCATTTCTGGATGAGCAGCTGGCATCGGTGCTGGCTCAACAGGGAGTACACGTCTCGATATTGATTCGTGATGATGGTTCTGATGATGGCACGCCTGAGAAACTTGAAGACTGGAAAACAAAGTATCCTGACCAGATAGAAATTGTTGATGATGAGGCTGGTAATCTGGGCGCCTCAGGCAGCTTCTCGCAGTTATTAATCCTGGCTTTGCGCAAGTGGAAGAAGCAACATGAATATGCTGCAGTTGCGTTGGCTGACCAGGATGACATCTGGTACGAGAACAAATTGCAGAAATCTCTTGAGGCATTGTCTTGTGCAAATGAGGGGCGGCCTGAGGATTTCCCTGTACTTGTCCACTCGGACTTGCGAGTCGTTAATGAACAAGGGCAGGAAATTTCACCTTCTCTTATGCAATATCAGGGGCTTGATGCCAGTAAGCGACAATTTTCCGCCCAGCTTCTCAGCAATACAGTGACAGGCTGTACTGCGTTATGTAACAGAGCATTACTGGAAAAGGCCCTGCCGGTGTCTGAAAACGCGATGATGCATGACTGGTGGTTGTCACTCGTGGCAAGTGCATTCGGTGAAATCATCTACGTCAATCAGCCTTTGATTGATTACCGACAACATGGCCGAAACACGCTGGGCGCCAGATTGCATCCAAAATTTGATTGGCAGCGCATCAGTCGGGCTTTATCAGGTAATCCGCAGGAAACAGATCAGGCGCAGCAACTGTTTGTTGATAGTGCCAGGCAAGCCAAAGCCTTCAGAGCTCGCTACGAAGAAAAACTATCTGGAAAGCAAAAGAAAAGTCTGAGCCGAACCGAGCGAATGCCAACCCTGGGGCGCTGGGGGCAGCGTTTGATGTTTCGTTGGCAACGCTGGTTCGTTTGATTTCAGATTTTACGTTTAAGCCAGTTCACCAGGCGGCGCACGCTGTTGACAGGCTCAGCTGTGGGGGCTGTCGGGTTAGGCGGCCGGTATACGAAATTGCCAGGCTCGATCCATTCAGGTTGCCGGAATGCCGGTTTGCCAGGTTTGCTGTGCATTGGCGTGAAATACTGGCAATCCTCAAAAAAGTAATGGGTGACCTGGGAGTGTCGGGTCCGACGTGTGTCATTTTGCTTTGAGCCGCCATGTAAAAGGTTGGCATGCCAGATCAAGGCATGGCCTTTAGGCATGTAACCATAAGCCGCTTCGATTCCAGTTTCTTTGACGTGTTTTGCAATAAAAGCTTCGTAATCCGGATAGTTCTGATAACCAGGTTCAAGGCCAGCGTCTTGCATGGTTATCTCTGGTAATTTATGTGACCCCGGGTAGTACTCAAGTGGTCCATTTTCCTCATCGATGTCTTCAAGTGCTACCCATACGCCAGCCATGTAGCCACTCGGTAAACTGTTGAAGTGAATTGTGTCTGAGTGAGTTGCCTGTTGGGTGCCCACCGGAAAATTCAGTGTCTGAAACGGCAATGGTTTTCTGTGGAATAGCTGTTCAAGCGCAGATAGGACATTTTTCTGCGTAGCCAGGTAATGAGAAGGTTCAATAAACTTCCAGGCATCCTGAATGCGTGCGCCAAAACTCGGAGCACGCAGATGCTCCGGGTTATAGCAAGGATGAAGTTCGGTCACCAGGGCATCGAGTTTTGATTCATCAAACCCAAAATCAACAATGACGTAACCATTTTTGTCGAAAAAATCGATCTGCTCCTGGCTGAGATAACCGATATTTCCATTTGATGGTGGATTGCTTTCGCTGATACCGCTATTGCTCATACAGGTTACTACCTCGTTTGTATAATGTTGCTGATGCTGTTCAGCCTGGCTTTCATTCGCTTGCCAATAGCGTCGGCAGAAAATTTTTCCCGGATTGTATTACGAGCTTTTTCACCCAGTACTCTGGCACGCTCATGATCGTTAGCGATGTGTTTCATTTCGTCCGCTGCGTGATCCAGGTCGGGTGTAGCCCAATATTGGTAAGACTCATAAGGACCGTAATCCTTGCCCAGGGATTGCAGGGTGTATCGGATAGGGATGCAGTTATCAGCCGTCATATATTCCGTATTGCCCGACCAGTTCGTCAGTAACGCCACTTTGCCCATTGCCATGGCTTCTGCAGGAGCCAGTCCAAATCCTTCAGCATGATGCAGAGACACATAACAGTCGCAACAGTTGATCAAAGAGTCAATGCCTGCTCGATCAAGATGGCTGTCAATAATCTGGATATTATCCCAGCCGTTGATCATGTCATGTAGTGATTTACTGGCTGCTTCGTCAGCATTATTGATTTTGATTACCAGGTGGGCATTCAGGTCATTCGGTTTAAACGCCCGCTGAAAGGCAACGATGGAGCCAAACGGGTTTTTGCGCTGGGCAATACTGTGCGTGTCGAACATGCTTAAAAAGACAAAGCTGTTTTCTGGTATCGCAAACGATGTTCTGTCATGAGTTTGGGCGCTGTCCATATCCACATCAATAATATGTGGGATGGTAATCACAGGAATTGGCGACTTCTCTGCGACGGCTTCATAGACATAGCGTGACGGAACCCAGATTTCGTCAAGATGGTTAAAACTGTCAAGCCAGCGGTCAGGAAAGACAGGCATCTCCCAGGCCCAGAAGCCAATCGTATATCGACCTTTGAATGTTGACTTGCCAAGATCTTTGATTACAGCTGGTGTATGGTCAGCATTGATATGTAGCAGGTTGATCGCGTGTTGAGCCTCAGCAACTTCCTTGTGCTGCCAGCGCAGATTGTCCATGCGCGCCGGATTGCCCTTCTCGTAATTGATAATGTTGAAAGGGATGCCGGCAGCCTGTAATGCTGAAGCATTACCTCGAGCCGCCTCGCCTACGCCCATGCTGGCGCGGATATAGGCAATCAGGTTAACCCCCGCCTCAGAACTGGTTTTTTCAGTAGTGCTGTGGTTGTTACTGGATTCGTGAATTTTCTCAGTAACTGGTCTGGCTGATGCTGGGGATGTCATCAAAGGAGCAGCAGGTAACCGATCATCTTTTAAGGCACAGTCTTCACGTTGCTGGGAAAGATTCGGGTTGTAATAGGGATCCCCCGATTTAAAGCGATGACCCCATCGCTTCCACATGGACTGTTCGTCTTTGCCGATGGGTTTGCTTTGTCGGCTCACACTCTCATGGTGTATGAGTTGACTGTAAGGCGTCCAGATATTTCTGAAACCTGCTTCCAGGCTGCGCAAACAAAGATCAATGTCATTACCCACCACTGCGAGTGATTCATCGAACCGACCCAGCTTGTCAAATTTCTCGCGAGCAATCATCAAACAGGCGCCAGTATTGGCCGATACTTCTCTCACGCAAGTATCCAGGCGTTGATAAACACCGCTGCCAGGCAGTTGCTTGTGAAATAAGTGGCGGGCGCCGCCACCATGGTCGACCAGGAATACACCACCATGCTGTATTGTGCCGTTGGGATAAAGCAGCAGGCATCCCACGGTGCCCACGTCATCACGCAAGGCGTGGGCTACCAGGTCATCCAGCCAGTTGTTGTCGGTCACTTCAATATCATCGTTCAGGAATAACAACAGTTCACCACTGCTCTTGTCCGCACCAATGTTATTTAGCCGCGACCAGTTAAAGGCTTCGTTGCACTCAATGACAACAGCACCCTGGTCCTTGGCATACTGGATGCCTTCAGGGTGGCTGCCACGACTGTTATCGAGTATGACCAGTTCAATATCAGGGTATGCACTACGGGCAAGCGTATCCAGGCAGGGTTTAAGAAATTGCATGTTACCCGTAGTCGGGATAATGATAGATACCCTGGGGTGTGTGTCTGCATGCCAATACAGGCGGCGATAGCCAGTCTGTGAGTCAGTCGTTACCCGGACAGCTTTGCTAATTGTTTGCTGTTTCGAGAGACTCGGCAAATAGTGTGTGACAGCCGCTTCTTCATCGATACTGATCTGATGGCCTGCCGCCATCGAAGCGCCCCAGAGTGACAAGGGGATGCGATGGATGCTGGTTTTCTCCAAGGTTGTGGTCAGCGTTAACAATAAAGAATAGCGCCAGGCCGGATGATTCACAGCCAACGCGGATGCCAGTATGGATGGGCTCAGCAGTCCGTGTCGTATAAAAAAGACGTTGCCAATGTAATGTGTTCCCAATAATAAATCTGGCGACCATTCCCAGGTGAAATTCGGGGCTGATCGTTTTCCTTCACTGTCATATTGGTCATGATCACTGTACACCAGGTGCTGGGGCTGGCGAGCTGCTGCAACCTCCCAAAAGCAGTTTTCATAAAGCTTGTCACCCGGCTCCAGAAATACGGTAAACCGGTTTTGGGTGCTGGTTATGTCTTCTGGCGTTGAGATTTGCGTTTGCTGCAGGCTGGTTTCCAGATGAATGTGGAGGTCGCCTGGCGCCCAGATATACAGCGAGAAATCAGTAAAAGATTGTGCTTCCAGGCTTCTCAGGGTGGTCGCCAGTGCAGACTTATCGGCCTCGCTAAATAACCGCAAAACCACATTAAACCCAGCTTCAGGGACAGGAGACCCCTTTGGCTGAGACTGGTACTTGCTGATGTATTGCTGATAGCGTACCGAAGGGCGTTGAAATAACAGGGAGCGTGAGAGAATGATACTTTGCCCGCTGTTGTCAGTCACTTTGATATCCAGCAGATGTGAGCCGGGTGTTAATTCCAGCTCATCAAGAGACCAGGCCATGCCAATACGTTTGGCAAGATCAATACTTTCCTCTGTGGCCGGCTGAGATTGCCTAGTAATGACATTGCCGTCAACGCTTAAAGTGATTTCACTCAATGATTCCGGTGACCAGGCCCATGCCTGAATCGTAGGTGCTTGAGTAAACAGAATGTTGTTGCGAGCTGGCAGTACGATGCGGCCTTCGAGACTGCCGTCTTTATCCTGATCTTTGGTGACCAGTGTCGTATTCAAACCTGAGGTTTCACTGGCATGACGTGCTACGGGAATCCAGCGATGCAACCTTCGTCGCAAATAACGATACGGTGCTGTCACGCGCCATGAAAAAGAATTAAGAATATCGCGGACGCCCTGATCCAGTTCCTCATGTGCGAGGTTTAATTCGGCATGGGCAATCTGCAGGTTCTGGTGTTCTTCTCGCAGTGCATACAGGTGTTCAATGGTTGCATTGGCTTTAGCAATACTTTGATGAGCAGCCACCAGATCAGCATGTGTTTGCATGAGAGCTGGCGTCTGGTCGACCAGGCCCAGCACTTCATTCCATTCGCTACCGGTCCAGATGGCTCGCCATTTATGCAGCACTTTGGCTCGCGCGTCAGCCATTGGGTGACCCGGTTCATAGCGCTGGCTGTGCTCATCCAGCATAGTGGCAGAGTCGCCGCCGGTGCGATAATACGCGCCAATATGCGGGGCCTTTACGAACGTGGTGCGCTGGCTACATTGCAGCCAGAAGTCCCAGTCTTCATAAACAGCCAGGTCCTCGTCAAAGCGGCATCCTGCGTCAAGCAGTTGCCGTGAAAACAGAACGGAATGGATGGGCATGAAGTTATCGCGCCGTAACTTGGTCAGCGAAAAATCTTCATCAATGACATCATCCGTCAGGGTGCCATCATTGAGTGCTTTGCGAGTGCTGCTGTAGCAAGCCAATGCTTCCGATTGGGTCAGGCTGTTTATGAGTTGCTGGACGTGCTCAGGACTGATCCAGTCATCATCATCCAGAAAAAGCAGGTAATCACCAGTGGCGGCTTGCAGTCCGGCGTTAGCCGCTTGCGGCCGATCCAACGGTACATTGTGATTGACCAGCACATAGCTGCTGGGATCCAGCCCTTTGGGCTTTTGGCCTTTGCCGGCCGCATCCACTAAAACGAGTTCAATTTCAGGCCAGCTTTGTGCTGTGACAGAGGCCAATGCATCGCCCAGTGTGTTTCTGAAAACGGTACGGCAGATAATAGAAACTGTCGCTGATGACAATGCTGGCGCATCACTCATGATGAGACGTCCATCCTGTGTAACAGCGTGCCCAACACCTCGGCAATAAAGTCGAGGAACAATGTGTCCAGGTCCTCATTGAAATAGTCCTGGCTTTGGTTACCGATGACCAGTATGGCCAGCAGGCTGTTCTGATAGGTGATGGGACAAAGGGCGGCAGAGCGTAACGGGGTCAGGCTGCCGGGAAACAGAAATCGCGACGCTTCCTTGTCGAGCTGTTCGGCCAGGACCTGCTTGCTGCGGAACAAAGAAGGAAAACGATTTTGCAGGTTGGTGGCGACCTGTGGGGTGTCTACCAGAATCAAGCGGCAAGCATCAATGCCAGGTTGAGTGGCAAGGTTGTTTTCTGTGACTGAAATCAGGCCCTGAGGACGGGTTTCTTCCAGTAACAATAATATCAAGTGCCGTGTGACATTGAATAACTGGTCGTTGTAGCGAGCATTTTCCAACAGGCTGTTTAGCGTGTGGCGTGACTCAATACTTCGTTCGCGCAGTATCTTTACCTGTCTCTCAAGTAATGAAACGGCTCTGCCACTTTCATGAGGTACTGTCATGTCTGCCAGCAAATCATCTTTGTCAGCAAAAAAATCCGGATTGTTTTTCAGATAGTCTGCGATAGCTTCGGCGTTGAGGTTGGAGTTGGAATCATTGTGTGCCAAAAGTATGCTCCTGGATGTATCTGTTTTTTTATTGTGCAACGTCAATAAAGTTCAAGTGCTACTCATCGCTATTTTCGTCATTCGGGAGCGAGAGGTAACCTTCAAAAACGGTGGTGGCAGGGCCTGTCATCAGTACGGGCTGGCCTTCGCCATTCCAGTTGATTTCCAGGCTGCCGCCATTGAGTGTTGCTGTGACGGTGTTATCCAGCAAACCTGCTTTGATACCGGCAACGACAGCTGCACAGGCACCAGTGCCACAAGCTTCTGTCTCGCCCGCGCCTCGTTCAAAAACACGCAAACGAATATGAGTGCGATCCTGGATTTCCATAAAGCCGACGTTCACGCCCTGAGGGAATAAAGGGAGGCCGCCTAGTTGAGTGCCCTGCGCTTTGACCGGTGCATTGTCACAGTCAGGGACGACCAGCACCGCATGCGGATTACCCATCGACAGCGCATAGAATTCGACATTGAGCTCTTTGCCGTTAATGATGATATTGGCTTGATAACTGTCCTGCTGCTCTGCGTTAAGAGGCAGTGAGGCGGGTGTGAAGTCTGGTTCACCCATATCGACCTGAACATGGCCGTCAGAATTGCTGTGCAACGTCAGTAAGCGGTTTGCAGTTTCCACATGGATTGGACCCTGAGCAATGAGCCCTCGGTCCAGAACATATTTCGCGAAGCATCTGGCACCATTCCCACAATGCTCGACCTCACTGCCATCATTATTAAATATACGATAGAGGAAATCAGCATCAGGACGATTGGGTGCATCAATCATCAACAACTGGTCAAAACCAATGCCGCGATGACGATCTCCCAATGCCTGTATCTGCTCACCGCTGAGGGTAACCGGGTTTGATATCAGGTCAATGACCACAAAGTCATTGCCCAGACCATGCATCTTGGTGAATGGCAGTCGTGGAGCAGTATTGCGTTGACCCCTGTTTTGGCGTCGCTGTCGATTTCTGGTGTCAGCCATCTTGCTTATTCCGGCAGTACTGTTTCCAGGCTTAACTGGTAATCAATCGTTTCACGCTGTCTAACCAGGTGGCATTGTCTGCCGTCGACCATGACTTCGGCAGCGCGATTGCGTGTATTGTAATTTGAGCTCATGA
>JYMV01010621.1_pt1 | contig 14081 bp, 13 predicted proteins | sample 338911 | NCBI WGS metagenome assembly JYMV01 (sample SAMN03354496, study PRJNA234377) | hydrothermal vent metagenome | biome: Deep sea; feature: Hydrothermal plumes at the Eastern Lau Spreading Center, Western Pacific Ocean; material: Seawater | place: Tonga | collected 2009 | depth 2000 m m
AGTGCTCGGACGTGTTGTCCGGTGAAATCCGCTGTAGCGTGTGAGTACGAGCATGGTGGGTATGGATGCCAGGAATTGACAGCGGCATTAATAAGACCAACAGAATGACAATCCCGCCAAGGGGAACAATGCGTCGTGTCAGGCTTTGCGTCTGAACAAGATCCTGTAACAAGCGCGCACTGATGGCGCCGCCGGCGAGGTACAAGGGCACCACATAGATAAAACGCCAGAAGGGTTCAGGGGTCGAAAAGCGTAAAAAGAACTCAACAAACAACGGGTTAAACAGTGTGATGACAGGGCTCAACATACCGATTAGGAGAATGGGGCTAACTGCCAGGAATCGAAAACGCAGAAGACAGAGTAAATAAACGACCACACCCCACACGGTCACAGCATGGTAGGGCTGGAAGGTTGGATTGCTCACATAAAGTTGTTTGAGTACAGGGAGTGTTGACGAAAGGGGAATAAGAAATGGGTATTTGCGTTCGGCAACCCAGTCCAGCGCAAGAAATGAAATCGCAAGCGAGAGTACAGTTGCTCCCAATATCGCCCAACAAAGCGCGCGCCCTAGTGCGATGACAGTAAGGCCTAGTGGGCGAATCTCTATTTCCGACAGCATAGGTTGGGGCTGAATGGGTAGGGGCCGCAACAAGAAATAAAGCGATAAGCCTATCAACATCACTCCTGTGAACAATAACTCTTGAAGATGGATAAACAGCATGGACACGAGGTTAATTGACACGAAAAGCAGGTAAAGAGGAGATTTCAGTTGTCCTCGAATGACATCACAGAAAATAAGGATGGTGCCAAGAAAAATGAGGTAATTCAGAAAAGCAGGGGCGGCAACGTAATAGCGAATATAAGAAAAAATGTTAACACCGAAATGAAGAAAGCAAAAACCAACGGAAAGTGCACTGGCAAGTAACCAGTAACGCCGTTCAAATGCTAGATCTTTCAGCACATGCAGAGAAAACAAGTAAATACCCGTCAGAAAGATCGCGCTGTTGATCAACGAAAGGGGTTGGATCAACAGCTCGACTCGAGCATTCAGCAGATCGGCTAGCCACGGCACTGTGAAATACCATAACCCCTTCTGATCATTCACGAAGTGCGTCAGTTGGCCATCCATCAGTTGTTCTTCAATAAAATACTGGTTGAACAATTCTTGCATCGAGCCAAGATGGGCCCAGATATCGGCGGGCACTTCTAGATAGGGGCCGATGTAAGAGAGATAAAGCAGGGTTAGACCGATCGGGACTGCGCCAGCCAGCCAAAGGGCATGCCTTGACAGTTGGTGCGTTAACCAATTTGTTTCCGCAATCGACTTCGTTGTGTGGTTAGCAGCCGTTCTAATTTGCGGTAACAAGCGTTGCCCGGACAAGGCGACAAACAGCGCACTCGCCAAGAGTACGGCCGCGCTCCACAGCGTGAACAGCATCGGGGGACCGTTTAGGGCGTGGCAAATCGCGAGACCCATGTGATGGAGTGCATACGACAGTGAAAGCGAGAGGAAAAAACGGTGGCGGTGACATCTTAGTCCACGCAAAACCCAATAACCCGGCGCGAAGAAATGCACCAGGTAGAGTCCTGAGAAAAGAATGCTGGTTAATCCCACCGGTTAGCAGGTGCCCTCAGCGCGCTGTGCAAACAATGTGCCGTCTGATAATCAATCAATTGCTCCATACGCTGGGGCTGAATTGTTCCTGAACGTAGTTCATGTGAGCCAGTGCTTCTTCCATTGCCGCGGCACATAGACCCTGTTGTTTGCGTTCCAGAATGACGTATTGAAGACCCTGGCGGTCATACAGGAAAGTGCCCATCTCAGTACGCACCTGGGCGATAAATCCTTCGCCGGGCAGATTGAAAAGGCCGCAAAACTGTTCTGGTTTGGTTGATTTCGATGACATTATAAAACTCAGTACCGACTGAACGACTTGCCGCTATAGTGGTGTCCATCCTACATTGATGAAGACATTTTATAACCTGTTAGCATTGTAGCGATGGATCAGGATCAGAAAAAGTCTGCAGCTGCTGAAGCGGCTCTTGCCTACGTTGAGGTTGGCGATGTCGTCGGCGTGGGCACGGGCACTACCGTCAACCATTTTATTGATTTCTTGGGTCAAGCCAAAGGTCGGATTGATGGTGCCGTAGCCAGTTCTGAGGCGACCGCTGACCGATTGTCCGGATTGGGTATTCGTCTACTGGACCTCAATCACTTGGCTGATGTGCCGCTATACGTGGATGGGGCAGACGAAGCCACATCGGCGGGATATCTGATCAAGGGCGGCGGCGGCGCCTTGACACGGGAGAAGATCGTGGCATGCGCATCACGGAAATTTGTGTGTGTGATGGACAATTCAAAGTTAGTCAAGATGCTGGGAGAATTTCCGTTACCGGTCGAAGTCATCCCGATGGCCCGGAGTCTCGTGGGCCGCAGATTGGTTGCCTATGGTGGTTTGCCAGAGTTTCGGGAGGGGTTTGAGTCCGATAACGGAAACGTCGTTCTCGATGTCCGCAATCTGCCGCTAAGTAACCCGCATGAGATGGAAAAGAAGATCAATAACATTCCCGGTGTTGTAGAAAACGGGATTTTTGCAGAGCGTCGAGCGGACATCTTGTTGATCAGTGGTGAAAACGGCGTTGAGTGTATCGAAACCTAATCATCGGGGTTATAGCGTCGATTCGATTTCAGAACATAAAGAGATGTCGGTTTAGCTGAGGTTTGCCGAGTGCACCAGTTTCTGCAGTGCAAAGAATGAGGGCATTTTCCGCATCTGCCCTCCGCGGTGATCCACCAATCCATAGCCGGGGTTAATCAGTTGCCACCAGTAGACGCGTTCTACACAGCCCGCTTGCCAAGCGATTCGATAGTAATCGCTCAAGTACTCGGCTTGTGTTTTTTCATCAACGGTTGAACGCGGGTGACCAGAATTGGGTGTGTAGGGTTTGGTGTCCAATAGCGGCCAGTTGGTTTCCGTAATCCACAGACGAGATGCACAGCGTTTAGACAACGACGCGAGTGTTGCAATCAAACGCAACTTCCGTCTTAGATCGAAGAGACCATATTGTTTCGAGAACGGTGACCCTCTGCGGTTGACGTATAAGAGTGCACAGCATGCGTCGAGATCAAACTGATGGCCGTTAAACAGCGTTCTCAGAGTGGCGAGCGGTTCAAAATCGATGACTGATGACCCGGCAAGGACAATTTCTGGATAACGTGCCTTGAGATCGGGCAGCGTTTCCAAAAGACGCAAGTAATCCGTTGTATTGTGACAACCCCATTTAGAGCGGTTAATTGCGTTACCGATCTGAAACTCCTGGGTCAAGGGTAAAAAGGTTTCCACAATGTGGCTGACCGCATCGGACCATGCGCTGATGTCTGCGACGCTTTGCCGCGATTGGAGTATCGTAACCAGCAGATTTCTTCCAGCCAGAGCCTGTGCCAATTCAAGGTAATCATCTAGTTGATCAGCGTGCCAGGTCGGTACGCGCAGCTGAATTTGTTGTACGCCAAGATCCTGAACCAAATCAATGATCTGTTGGGTAGATCCACGATCGGGCGATATACCCAGGCCAATAAAATCGTTGATGTCAGCGCTGTTGCGCAGGGGTGGCAAAGTGCGATAGTGATTCAGAATGCGAGGCAACAACGCTAAGGCTGTACCCCCAGTTTTCACGTAGTCCATGGCGTTTGCAGGAGATCTGTGTTTTTTATCTTCTGCAGATAAGCGATGGGGTTGATCAGAATGTTCATCCCACCACGACGGGTGTGAAGCGTTAGTCAACATCGCACGGCTCTGATTTCATGTGTGATGTGACCTAGTCTCTGCGCGCGGCGTTCGTACTTGGTCACGGTGGATCGAGACCAGGCAGTTTTGCTGCCGTTAGTCTCCAGCAATTGAAGATTGCCCGTTTTTTCAATAGACAACTCAATGTCGGTGGCATAGCCAGCACAATCGGTCGCGATCGACATTTGCCCGTCGGTGGTGAGCGTCATCGACAGTTTTTTGAGAAATTCCGTGCTCAATAGGCGCCGTTTATGATGGCGTTTTTTTGGCCAAGGGTCTGGGAACAGAACCAAAATATGTTGCAGTGAGCAGCGTGGGAACCGGCGTGGCACAATGTCCTCAGCGTCACCAATGAGAACCCGCAGGTTATTCAGTTCCTCATCAGCGATGCCATGTAGTAGCCGGCCAATTCCAGGCCGATAGGCTTCGATGCCGATAAACCCCTGTTCCGGATGGTCGGCAGCGAGTTGCTGCAAGTGTTGTCCGTCTCCAAAACCAATCTCCAGTGTGATGGGTCGGCATGTCGAAAATAATGCTCCAACATCAAACATTTCGGGCGACTCGGGAACTCCGTAGACAGAGCTCAGATCCTCAAGGGCGCGAGTCTGAGCTGTGGTCATTCGACCCTCCCGACGAACAAAACTTCGAACGGGACGTCGTGGCCGAGGTTCAATCAAAGAGCGCTCCTTTTGGGGGAAATTGTGATGAATTTCGCATGTGTTATTCGAGTGGGTGACAAAGCGTTCTCCCATGCACGTTAAACCGGACTGTGCGGATTTCACCGCTGGTGATAATCTTGCTTGCCTTCGTCAAGCGCGGGTGTAGTTCAATGGTAGAACTTCAGCTTCCCAAGCTGATAATGTGGGTTCGATTCCCATCACCCGCTCCATTTTACTGGTTACGGCGGATAGGCCAATGCCTGCGGAGTAGGTAACACCCATCATCACATCGGGTGTAACAAAATTTCTAGTCATTTTCGAATGGTGAAATGAAGGTCAACTGGAATTATCCAACAACTGTATGGGTCGGTGAAGGTCGTTTGGTCGAGCTGGCGAGTGCGTGCAAGACGCTGGGTATTGGTGCCCCATTGCTGGTAACAGACGCGGGGCTGGTTGATTCACCGATGGTGATAGACGCGCGACTGGGCTGTACCGACGCAGGACTTAGATGTGGCATTTTCAGTGCAGTGAAGCCCAACCCCAGCGGTGCTAATGTAGAACAGGGCGTTCTGGCTTATCGTGAAGGTCAGCATGATGGCGTCATCGCGATGGGTGGTGGTAGTGGCATCGATGCTGCAAAGGCGATTGCATTGATGGCGGGTCACAACGGATCGCTGTGGGATTTTGAAGATGTGGGTGATAACTGGCGGCGTGCCAATGCCGAGGTCATTGCGCCAATTGTTGCTATACCGACCACTGCCGGTACCGGGACAGAGGTAGGCCGAGCCACAGTGATCGTTAATGAAGCACTTCAATCGAAAACGATTATTTTTCATCCGAAACTGCTGCCGTCTATTGTGATTCTCGACCCTAAGGTGACAGTCAGTTTGCCAATGCACTTGACTGCGGCCACGGGTATGGATGCGCTGTCGCACAGCCTCGAGGCTTTCTGCTCTCCGCTATATCACCCAATGGCGGAGGGCATAGCGCTTGAGGGCATACGTCTGGTCAAAGAGTTTTTGTTCCAAGCGGTAACCGATGGTGGTGATCTCAGCATTCCAGCGGGGCCTGGGGGCAATGCATGCGCTCGCACACCCGTTAGGTGCGATCTTCGACGCGCATCACGGCACTTTAAACGCGATCTTGATGCCATATGTATTGAAAGCGAATCGCAGGGCGATAATAGGTCCGATGCGGCGTTTGTCGCGACATCTGGGGTTGGGAGAAACGGGTGTCGATGGGGTTTTGGAATGGGTTTTACAGCTGCGCGAAGCGTTGACTATTCCCGTTTCCTTGGCAGCGATCGGAATTGATGATCGCGTCACTGACCGTATTGGTGAACTGGCAGTCAGTGATCCATCCGCCGCTACCAATCCCATAGTTTTTTCGCCAGAAGAGTACCGAAAAATATTTCTAGAGGCGCTTGGGCAATAACGAAACGTCAATATGGAAAATCAGACAACACAGTCAACGTTTCGAGTGGGAATCCTCCAATGTGATGAAGTGCGGGAATCTTTTCGTGCTGATCACGGTGATTACGATGAGATGCTAGTTCGAGGATTAAGACGGGCGGATCCAGCGTTGACTTATCAGGTGTTTCGGGTGTTCGAAAATGAGTTGCCCGAGGATGTGCGTGTCTGTGATGGTTGGATAACCTCGGGATCAAGGTACAGCGTTAACGATGAAAACGACTGGACGACAGCATTGTGCCGGTTTGTGCAGGCACTCGGCGTTGAATCGAGGCCTTACGTCGGTATCTGTTACGGTATGCAGATGATGGCCAAGGCGTTCGCTGGGAAGGTTCAGTTGGCTGAGTCCGGCTGGGGTATCGGTGTGGCAACCAGTGATCTTCAGGAAACTCAGCCCTGGATGGTTCCTGTGGGTGATGTGGTGCGGTTATTGGTCAGTCATAAAGAGCAGGTGACGGCCTTGCCTGAATGCATGCGTCGCCTCGCGGGTAATCGGTTTTGCCCCAATGGCATTATCAGTCGGGGTCGTTCGATGCTGGGTATTCAGGGACACCCTGAGTTTTGCAAGGACTATGCCCGATCGCTGATGGAGTTTCGTCGCGACATCATTCCGCCTGCGCGCCTGGAGCAGGGGCTGGAATCACTTGCTCAGGAGACAGATAGTGAGCAGGTTTTTAAATGGATTGTCAGATTTCTTCGCTCAGCGTCCATACTGCCATGATTCTTTTATCGTTAATTTACCGTTATCAGTGGCGGTGTCCCGGGCGACTTGCATGATGATGCGTCTTGGCACGCGGAAAAGTCCGCTGGCGATGGCACAGGCGGAAATCGTTTGCCGGCAACTGATCAAGTGTCAGCCTGATTTAGAAATCGAAGTGGTGGGAATCACCACACGCGGTGACCGGATTCAGAATGTGCCCTTAGCAGCGGTCGGAGGCAAAGGCCTTTTTCTTAAGGAAATCGAAGAGGCATTGCTCAATGGGCATATTGATTTTGCCGTGCATTCCATGAAAGATGTCCCTGCGCAATTGGCCAGGCCATTTCAGATTACGGCTATCCTCGAGCGTGGCAATCCATTGGACGCATTTGTCTCTACTCGATTTGAAGAAATTGATCAGTTACCGCACGGGGCGCGTATAGGCACTTCTAGTCCACGGCGCAAAGCGATATTGCGAGGTCGTTACCCGCATGCCGAGGTGCTCGATTTGCGCGGTAACATCAATACCCGTTTAACGCATTTGGCGGAAGGAAATTTCGATGCCATTATCCTTGCAGCGGTGGGTTTGGAGCGACTCGAATTGGATGATCAAATTCGTCAACTCATGGCCACTGAAGTGATGTTGCCGTCAGCGGGGCAAGGTGCGATTGGTATCGAGTGCCTTCGTGATGCGAATCGCGTGGTTGAATCGCTACAGCCTCTCAATCATGGACCGACGAGGTCCTGCGTCGATACCGAACGGCTGATCAGCGCCCAAATGGGCGGTAGTTGTTATCTGCCGTTGGGTGCGTTCGCCACCATTAATGAACAGACGTCACTTGATCTGAAAGCTGTCGTAGGTGACCCGGAAAGTGGACAGCTCGTTTTTTCTCATGCCACCGGTAGCTTGGATGGTGGTAGTGAGTTGGCCCGCAAGGTCGTTGAAGACCTATTGCACCAGGGAGCTGATGAGATCCTCCAGAGAGTGAATGCAATCGAATGACCTGAAGGGTGTGAAAGTGCTGGTGACACGTCCGGCGCACCAGAATCAGAAACTATATGACCTGGTGTGTGCGCATGGGGGTGAGCCGGTAGTGTGCCCTTTGATCAAAATTGAACCGACTTATGCCCATGAGGCGCTTCTCACGGTGCTCACTCGGATCGATGACATTGATATCGCCATTTTTGTTAGCACGAATGCGGTGACTCATGGTTTAGGTGCATTGAGATCGCAAGGCCAGACGTTATCCGAGTTGACCCAAGTGTTTGCTGTAGGTGCTACCACGGCGCTCATGTTGCAAGCTGCAGACATTCGAGTGGATGGCGTGCCGTTGGGGTTATCGGGTGCTAATGGGTTACGCGCATTGCCGACCTTTCGCAATGTATCGAACCAGCGTGTTGTCGTTTTCAGAGGTAACGGAGGCGAGTCAAGCTTGCTGGAATGGCTTAAAAACGAAGGTGCGAGGGTGTTCGTCGCAGAGACTTACCGTCGTGCGATGCCAATAGAGATCAATCCTGCCGTCATTGAGCTTTGTCAACAAGCGACTATTGATGTGATCACGCTGACCAGCGTAACCTCAGTCGAACATCTCTTTGCGTTATTACCGGATAATACCCATCGAATGTTGAAAAACGCCACAGTCGTTACCCTAAGTCAACGCATTGCTCGATATTGCGAGAGCCAAGGTTTTCAGGGGGCGATTCTGGTTGCAGACGCGGCGAACGATCAGGCGCTCGTGGAAACCATCGTGCAACATTGTGACATTGTTCGGCAAGGTTCATGATCGTGAGAAAGACCATTGTTATCGGTCGGTACGGAAGATGCCCATGACTGAAAATCATGATCCTGATCTGATATCGGACTCGGTTGCCGAACACTCTGGTACGGAAAACCAGACTCGCCGGCGGATGGATGCTGTGCATGATCCCAACCAAGGTCATGCGCTACCAGCCGGTGAGGCAGATCAATCACTGACGGTTGACTCGCCTGCACCCACTCGTCGCCGAGATGATCATAGCGATGGTGAAGAAATTAGACACAGTGCGGTAAGCGAACAAGCTCGCCGATTCTCGTGGAGTGTGATAGCCGCTGTGGTTGTGGCAGTGCTGGCTTTAATGCTGAGTGCGGTGACCTGGTATTTCCAGAACCCACTGGGTAGTAACGAGCGGTTGGCACAAGAAAAGCGTCTCGAGGGCTTGCATCGGCAGATTTTAACGATTCAACAGCAGCATAAGAACGAGGTCGAGGAAGTCACGCGTTATCAGCAGGCGGCAGAGGAGCGGTATCAGAAGTTCCAGGCAGAAATGGCAGCGGTTGGCGCGAGTGTTAACGCTCAGTTGAGTCAAACGGTGGCCGAGCAAGATGCATTGAACGGTGATTTGCGCAGTGAAGTCGAGCGACTGGCGGCTAGGGTCGGGGACCCGAAGGCAGAGGAACATGAGCGGACTCGGCTATTATTTTGGCAATTGTTTGAAGTCGAGCAACTCCTCACCCTTGCCCATCGGCGTTTCCTGCTGTTGGGTGATACCGAAGGGGTATCGAAGGCGCTGGAACTGGTAAATCATGATTTAGCGAGTATTGACGATCCTCGTGTATTGTCCCTCCGGCGTCGTTTGGCGGATGAGTGGAGTCAGTTAAGGGCGATGCCGCAGCCCGATTTTGATGGTGCCGTGTTTGAAGTGTCCTCGCTGGTTGATGCCATTGATCATTTGCCGTTAAAAGGTTGGGTGCCTAGCGACGATGCACCGATAAGTGATGATCAGATGAATCAGAGCGGCAACAAATCGTGGTTTCATCAAGTGCTCAGCGATGTGCAGGGCCTCATTAAAATTCGTCGCATTGATGAAACCAGATTACCGACCTTAAGCAATGAGGGGCAGTTTGCTATTCGAGAAACATTGCGGCTTCGATTGACTCTGCTGCAGATCTCGTTAGTCAATCGTAACGCCGCTGGTATTGCGCGGGACCTCGGTGTCGCCAAGGCATGGGTTGAGGCGTACTTTGAAGCGACAGATGCGGCTGTTATACAGTTTGCCGCTCGTCTTAATGCGCTGAGTGGCATTGAACTGGCGCCAAAACCAATCGATCTGTCGGAAGTATTGACGATGGTGCGACAGATTCGACACACCGTCAGGGATGATCCGTGACCTTTGGAACCTTGTTTTGGTTGGTGGCGGTGTTGGGTTTTGTCACCGCGTTGGCGCTTTTATCTGGTGGAGACCCGGGTTATGTATTGATATCTCGTACCCCTTACGAAATTGAAGTGTCGTTGTCGCTCTTGTTGTTCGGCTTGCTGGTGACAACAACGTTAATCTATTTTTTGATTCGGTTGCTTATTCGATTTTTTCGAGGGCCAGAGGATTGGCGTCGCTGGCGTCGTCGTCGAAAGCAGGAACGCGCAACGCGAAGCACGCTAAGCGGTTTTGCACGTTTGATTGAGGGTGATTGGCCAATGGCGGAGCGGTTGTTATCGCATCATTTAAATGATTCAAGTACCCCGTTGTTGGATTGCCTGGGGGCAGCTTATGCCGCTGAGCAACGCGGCGATGAGAATGCCCGTAATCGCTATCTGGCATGGGCGCGAGAGCATGACCCTGATCATCTGGTGGCCGTGGAGGTGACGAGGGCGCGCTTTCTCGAACGAGCAGGTCAGATTGCTCAAGCGAGGCAGGTTCTGGAAGCGTTGCATGATCAGGGCCACCGTAGTCGCGCACTTCAGGGCTTGTTGGTCAAGTTGTTACATCAAGAAGGGGATTGGGATGCCCTTGAAAAGGTGCTCAACGACAGTCGGCGAAGCAAACTATTGAGTGCAGAACAAACGAAAGCGTTAACGCGGGAATTGGGTGTCGCCCGATTGATGACGGAAGCCCAGGGACCAGGAGATGGTGTGAGCGCTGCATGGCGCCGTCTGAGCCGAAAAGAACGGAATGACGCGGGGTATGTCGCTACCTATGCGCGGGTGTTAATCAGTGAGCGTCGAATGAACCAGGCTGAACAGTTACTGCGGCGTGCGATCTATCGCCAGTGGAATACGGAACTTGTCAGTTTGTATGGCCTGGCCCATTCTGATCGCTTAGAAGAGCAGATTCGAATGGCCGAGACTTGGGCGACGGCTCAAGAGCGGAGCCCAGAGCTTTTGATGACGCTCGCCCGGCTGTATCTTGAAAAAGGGGAAAAAGAAAAAGCGATTGCTTTGCTAATGGAAACCTCGCGGCAGGACGCAAGCCAGCGTTACGCTATGGAATTGGGTCTACTGCTCGAATCTATGGGACGGAGTGCTGATGCTTTACAGTGTTATCGTCGTGGCATCGAAGGGTTAATGGCAGATGCCGTCTCAACGCTAGACAATCCGGATTTGTTGTCGCTCGAAGCGTCCGCCAACGCGAACTTTGGCAGCCAATTTTTAGCGCTTGGTCGTCACACCAATGTGTCAGCCCCGAATTCGAAGGAGTCATAGAAGAATTGCTCATCAGATAAGCCGTGCTGGAAGAAGATTGGTCTAGCCGCTTCAATCATGGGTGGTGGGCCGCTGGTGTAGAGTGCCACATTGGATAGATCAGGAAATTTGCGTAAGACGGCTTCGTGCACCCAGCCCGTCTCTCCGTCCCACGGGACTTCTGTTTGGGGCTCAGACAAAACCGGAGTGTAGATTAGGTTGCGGTGTTTTTCTGACCAAGCCTGTAGTTGGCTGTGCTGATAGAGGTCCTGTTGTGAACGAACCCCCCAGAAAAGATGGAAAGGGCGTTCGTCATTCTGTTGGAATGCCGCTTGCAGCATGGCTTTAATGGGCGCGAGGCCGGTGCCGCCGGCCATCAGAACGGCAGGCCGTTCTGATTCTTCATGAAGGAAAAAAATCCCAAAAGGCCCCTGAAAGCGGAGCAAGTCCCGCTCGCGTAGACCGTCAAACACGTGGCCTGTAAAGCGGCCGTTCGGAACACGTCGAATATGCAGTGTGATGCCGGCTTCGGGATCGGGCGGGTTGGCGATCGAAAAACTGCGGCGGCGCCCATCGCGCAGAAGGATATCGATGTACTGCCCAGCCAAATACTCCAAGGATTGGTTTTGAGGAAGTTTTAGGGAGAGCTCGATCACATCGTGGGATAAATGAGTAATTTGAACGACGCGGCAGGGCAATGTCCTAATAGGGATGGGCGGGCCAGACGCGAGCTCTCTTGCATCAATCTCAAGGTCACTCTGCGCTTTGGCCTGACATAGAAGAATATATCCAGCGGATTTCTCGGCCGCACTCAATGCTGTTTCACCAAATGGGCCTGAAGTAATCTCCCCTGAGATGAGCTTTGCTTTACAGGTACCGCAGGACCCGCCGCGGCAGCTATAGGGAAACGCTCGGCCAGCACTGAGCGCAGCATCGAGTATTGATGCCGCCCCATCGGAGGGAAAAGATTGTCCGGTATGACAATTCTTAATAGTAAACGACATGCTCACATACGGCCTTTTGATTGAGTAGTAATAAAACCCATTGTGACATGGTCCTGTCAATTATCGAAGGCGGGTGGCAGTTATGATGAGGCCAACAAAACCGACCTGATTTGTATAAAGTCTGCACATGCCAGAATTGCCCGAAGTTGAAACGACGCTGCGTGGTATCAGGCCGCATCTTATTGATCAATCGGTCAAAGCGGTCGTTGTTCGCCAACGGCAATTGAGGGTGCCTGTTAGCCGTGGACTGAAGTCAAAACTTAAAGATCAGGTCGTGCGTGATATTGAACGACGCGCGAAGTATCTCTTGTTTCATTTTGACTGCGGGACCTTGGCGATTCACCTGGGAATGTCAGGGAGTTTGCGAGTGACCAGTGCATCAGCACCAATCGACAAACATGATCATGTCGATTTACTATTCAACAATGGGGCGCAGCTCAGATTTCGAGATCCAAGACGCTTCGGACTGGTGGTGTGGCTTGGTAAACGCCCCCTGACCTCAAGATGGCTGGCGCACCTGGGGCCCGAGCCGTTGAGCGATAACTTTAACGGTGATTATCTGTATTCCCGCGCTGCCAATCGTCGTGGGGCTGTAAAGAATTTCATCATGGATGGCCGTATTGTGGTGGGTGTCGGCAATATTTATGCTAGTGAGGCGCTCCACCACGCCCATATCCATCCTGCAAGAGGGGCGGGGCGTATTTCACGGCACCGCTACGATGACTTGTGCGTGGCCATCAAAGGTGTTTTGGCGCGAGCGATTGATGCCGGTGGAACAACGTTACGTGATTATGTTTCGGCTGATGGAGTACCTGGATTTTTTGAACAGCAACTGGCTGTTTATGGTCGAGAGGGGTCGCCTTGCGGTCTTTGTAGTGCCCCGATTCGGCGTCGAGTGATTGGCCAGCGAAGCAGTTTTTTTTGTTCACAATGTCAACGTTGATGCGCTGGTTATTATAGAAGAGACAACAGACATGAAGCTCGATATCGATTTTGTTCGTCAACAGTTTCCAGCGTTTTCTGAGGAAGGCACTCGGGATTGGATATTTTTTGAAAACGCGGGCGGCTCTTACGTGCCGCGACAGGTGACCGATTGTTTTCAGCAATTCCTGCTAAGAAATAAAGTCCAACCCTACGGGTCGTTTGCGCTTTCGGAGAGGGCAGGGGATCAAATGGACCGCGGCTACCAAGCAATGGCAGCCCTGATTAACGCGGATCCCGATGAAATTACCATTGGGCCGTCGACGACGCTCAATCTTTACGTATTAGCACAGGGATTACGTCATTTGTTGCGTCCTGGCGATGAAATCATCGTGACCAATCAGGATCATGAGGCCAATATCGGTTGCTGGCGGCGTTTGGCTGAACACGGTGTCCGCATACGGGAATGGCAAATAGGTAAAGCGGATGGAGAGTTGGATTTGTCTGATCTTGAAGCGTTAATTAACGAGAAAACAAAGGTTGTGTGTTGTACCCTGAGTTCAAATCTGGTGGGTACCTACAACGACATGGTGACTATTGCGGGTTACGCTCATGCTGTGGGTGCGCTGGTCGTGGCCGATGGGGTGTCTTATGCTCCGCACGTGATTGCCAATGCACCCGCGCTGGGAGTGGATTTTTACGTTTACAGCACTTACAAAACGTTTGGGCCTCATCAAAGTATATTGTGGGGTGCGCCTAATGCCCTTGAACAAGTAGAGGCACAAGGTCATTTTTTCAACGAAAACGAGCCGCGCTATCGATTGAACCCCACCGGGCCTCAGCATGCCGAAATCGCCGCAATGGCAGGTATTACAGATTATTTTGATGCGTTGTATGAACATCATTTTACTGAGTCCGTGGACGATCAACACACTCGAGCGACTCGAGTGTTTGAATTGGTCGCAGAACACGAGGCGGAACTTGCGAATGTTTTGCTGAGTTACCTGGGAGATAAGCCCGATATTCGTTTGTTGGGACAGGATCAGGCAAAACCGGGCGGGCGAACGTCAACTATTTCATTTCACGCTCGGGCCATGCCATCGGCGC
>JYMV01044209.1_pt1 | contig 14079 bp, 13 predicted proteins | sample 338911 | NCBI WGS metagenome assembly JYMV01 (sample SAMN03354496, study PRJNA234377) | hydrothermal vent metagenome | biome: Deep sea; feature: Hydrothermal plumes at the Eastern Lau Spreading Center, Western Pacific Ocean; material: Seawater | place: Tonga | collected 2009 | depth 2000 m m
TCTCTGAACGTTTGTACCGGCCGTAGCCACTTGGAAATTTTGCACATATGATCAGATGAAGGCATCGTGGCTGCTGTCACCTCATGAACCGCAATAGATTTAAAATTCTCTTGCACTAACTTCTCATTAAATTCACCCCGCGTTGCCAAATTGGGTACGGCCCAGCCGTTGAAAAAGGCCATATTGGTATCCCATTCTCTTTGATCAAATTCTTCACGGGCGAAAAAACCATCACAAACCACGACTTTCCCACCCTTGCGCAGCAACCGATAAGCCTCTCTTAAAAAATCTGCCTTATCGACGGCGTAACAAACACTTTCCAAACCCCAAATAACGTCAAAAGACTCATCTTCAAAAGGGGTGTTACAAAAATCTGAAACTTCAAAGTTCACCTTATCAGCAACCCCATGACGTTCCGCGTGCTTTTTGGCATAGCGCGTTTGCTTAGCACTCACGGTAATACCGGTCACCCGATTTTGGTGTGTTTCTGCCATCCAGATAGAACTTCCACCGATGCCACAACCCGCATCCAAAACATGATCTGAAGACTTGATCCCTGCTAAATCGTAAAGCAATTGATTTTTATTTAATAACGCCTGATGATGATTGTATTTTTCATCACTGGTCCAGTGGCCATAATGCAAGGCCAAGTTACTGCGATTACACCACACTCGCAAATAATCCCAATAGCAATCGTCATAATGTTTTGCGGTATCTTCAAGCAAAGCTTCCGGCGAAAGGTCAACATTGGGAAATAAACTTTCGTCCCGGTAATCTTGGCTGGGTTTAAGGCTATACATCTTTTTACTCTTATCTTTTGTCATCATTCACTGTGTACAAAGGCATTGAACAATCAATATTCGCAGCCAAATGGTTGAAAATGATACGGACTGACTGCGTCATTGTAAACCCAGATCGCCCATACCCTATAGAATCCCACCAATAAAACCCTTCTTACAAAATAAAATGGCCTATTGATAACAATCCAAACAACATCCGGTTTTAATAAATAACCGCTCGAAATTCCCAAAAAACCCAAGTCAATTAAACATCAAACACCGATAAAATTCTTTATTTCTAAAAATTTTGTTACATTAACTACTTAATTTAGCTCAATTAATAAGGTTTTTTAAGATGCAAGCATCTTTAACGATACTGATTGACAGTTCAAACCCCTTAACTGTTCAGCAACTGCAATACCATCTGAGCGCAAAGGGCCAAAAAACAATCTGCACCGACAGGCTACACGGTGGCCTGAGTGCACTGTCAGCAGGCACCGTTGATGCGGCCTTTATTGATTTAGAAAACCCACATGTCAATACGGCGCAGTTACTCTCTCACCTTAACGCGCACAAACCGTACCATCTTGTTGCGGTTAGATCACACGAGCGGGCCTTACCACAAACGGTTAAAGATCAACCCTTCGATGACATTCTAACGAAACCGTTCTTAACCCAAACGATTACAAAAATCATGGCCCAGATCATTGAAAAACAACACAGGCACGCCAACACCCCGTTGCCCGCTGACTTTCTAACCCCGCTACTCACTAAAACGCAACAAAATAAAAAGCTCGCACAAACCCTACTCGAGCGCTGTTTTGATGATTTCCCAAAACAACTGTCTGAAATACAGACCTCTGTTGACCAACAAAATATCGAGCAACTACAAAACTGCGCCCATAAACTCAATGGTTCGGCCGCCTTTTGCGGCCTGACTTCAATCCAACTTGCAGCCCAACATTTGGAGACACTCGCCAAAAACAACACAGTCAAGCAATTCGATAGCGCCCTTGAATCATTAAATAAAACCGTGCAATCATTTCGCAATCAACAAGAGCAACTCTTAAATCAACTGAAAGACTAACACCCAACCCGGTGATTCATTAACTGCCACCTTAGAAAAAACTTAAGTTGAACGATCCTGTGCGTTACAAATAATCTTGCGCTAAAATCTCCGCGATCTGTACACTATTTAAAGCCGCACCTTTTCGAACATTATCACTCACTACCCACAAATTTAGCCCCAGTGGGTGCGAAATATCCGACCGAATCCGTCCCACAAAAACAGCATCATTCCCCGAAGACTCCGTCACAGCGGTTGGATAGCCACCCTCTTCACGCACATCAACAACGGTCACTCCCGGCGCCTTTTCAAGTAGCGCTCTGGCCTCGCTCGCACTGATAGGCTCTCGCGTTTCCAAATGTACCGCTTCAGAGTGACCGAAGAAAACCGGCACCCGTACCGCTGTCGCATTCACTTTAATGTCGTCATCTGCCATTATTTTCTTGGTTTCCCAGACCATTTTCATTTCTTCTTTGGTATAGCCATTGTCCATAAAAACATCAATCTGCGGCAAAACATTAAATGCAATTTGCTTAGGATAAACCTTCGATGTCACCGGCTTACCATTTAATAATTTAGCCGTTTGGGAGACAACCTCCTCAACACCGACTTTACCTGACCCTGACACGGCCTGATAAGTACATACATTAATTCTGTCAATACCCACCGCATCATAAATAGGTTTTAGTGCAACCACCATCTGAATGGTTGAACAATTGGGATTCGCAATAATACCTTGATTAGAAAACGCCGCAATACTCTCTGGATTAACTTCTGGGACCACCAATGGAATATCGGCTTCATATCTAAATTGCGAGGTGTTATCAATAACGACACACCCGGCAGCCACCGCTTTTGGCGCATATTCTGCTGAAACGGAAGCACCGGCAGAAAACAGCCCTATTTGTACCTGACTAAAGTCAAACTCAGCTAAATCACCAATTTTGACCGACTCTCCGTTAAAGCGAATACGCTTACCTACAGAACGGCTACTGGCCAATGGGTAAATTTCACCTATTGGAAAACCACGCTGCTCCAAAATCGACAACATCGCCTCACCCACAGCACCGGTTGCACCCACGACTGCCACATTAAATTTTTTAACCATTTCAATCCTCTTACAACATTTATTAACTCTAATGGGCACTCACGTCCCCGAGACAATTTACTTTTCCAAACTGGCAAATACAGCCGCCGTAATGTCGCTGACCTCTCCCGTGCCCATCACAGAATCAAATTTTACTGCACCAGAGCGACTCGCCGACTGATAAAAATCAACCAACGGTTTTGTTTGCTGATGATAAACCTCCAAACGTTTACGGACGGTTTCTTCCTGATCATCTTCCCGTTGAACCAAAGGCTCACCGGTGACATCATCCAACCCCGCCTGTTTGGGTGGATTAAAGTCAATATGATAACTACGCCCAGATTCCGGATGCACCCGTCGGCCACTCATTCTATTAATGATGTCATCATCTTCAACCGCAATCTCAACGACATGATCTATAGCAATCTCCATCGCATTTAAGCCTTCTGCTTGTGCAATCGTTCGTGGAAAACCATCCAATAAAAAGCCATTCTCACAATCAGCCTCAACAATACGCTCTGAAATCAAGCCTAAAATAATTTCATCTGAGACTAAACCGCCGGCATCCATTACCTTTTTCGCTTCAATCCCTAATGGGGTTCCGGCTCGCACAGCCGCCCGCAACATATCGCCCGTGGATATTTGAGGAACCCCGTACTTCTTTGTAATATACTGCGCCTGCGTTCCTTTCCCAGAGCCAGGGCTTCCCAATAAAATAATTCGCATAACAACCTCGATTTACAACACAACAACACTTTCCAACCTTGACCACTCCGCACGCCAGAAAGAACCAAACCGGTTATTTTAATATAAATGAAGTCATTTTTATCGTTTATTAACGTGATAACGCTGTTTTTTAACCCCTTACTCTGTCATTACACCGGATAACAGCGCTTCGACGCCAGAACTTTCTTGAAATTTTGCCAATTGTAGTTCGGCGGCACTAATGCGCCCTTGTGTTTGCAGCCATTGCGCTTTATGAAAATAAAGACCCGCTATTGCCAAGGCCTTATCGGCCTTTGATAGGGCCGCTAAAAACGTGTCTTCACCAGCGACCATACGCTGCTGCAAGCCACTCATAAAGGCCATTAAAGCATCCCCCGCCAGCCACTGCTGATGCCCCGCCTTAATTTGTCGTTGGTTAATCGGCATTTGAAATTCAATCAAGGGTCGGTCATCGCTGTTGATAGCGCCATTTCCCAATGGCTTTTCATCCGCCAAGAAACTCCCCACATAATGAGTTAACAACGGCAATCCTGATGCTGTGGGTCGCCGCCGCGTCAGTCCTGCTATGTTCCGGTTAAAGACCCCAGGCGTTAAGTGTCCGATCAAACCAATAACCGGTGTTCTGGATGAAAAATCGCCCCGCCAAACAGTCACCTGAGGAAAAACCGCCAATAAGGTTCGCGTAATCGTTTCAAAAGAGTCTGTACTTAATTGGTAGGCGGGTAACCACTGCATAAAAATACCCTCTGCCTGCAGATGTGAGCGCACCGACTGATAATGCTCAACCGAATAAAGACCGCCAATACCGGCCTTCCAAGGTACAAATAAATCACTGATAATGACATCAAAAACAGCCGCTGTTCCCCGTAAATAATTGCGCCCATCTTCAGCGATTACCCGTGCTCTGGGATCATAAAAAAGACCATTGCTATAGTCACCAAAATAATCATCCGCGGCCTGAATCACTTCCGGAATCACTTCTGTCACCGTTAATGATTGAATGGGGTGATAGAGTGTTGCGCCCGCCGTTATGCCGGTGCCTAAGCCCAAGACATTAACCGCTTTAGGCTCAGGGTGCACTAACAAGGGCAACTCCCCTTGAAAAGCTTCCAAAACGCTTGAGCCACTACCGCCTAGCGTGTAGTGATTATTAATTTTTATTTTTACATCATCGCCGCGGCGGATAACCGCAACCGTTGCGGCACTCCCTTCTGTCAAAGCCAATAAACTTTCCCCGTCATTGACAGCATCAATCTTAACAGCAGGTAATTGTCCGGTATCCAAAAACGACACCAACAAGAACAAGCCCAAGGCCGGCAATACCCTCAGTCGTGCGGATGCAAACCGACACCGAGGCAACCAAAACCAAGCGGCCAAACAGAATAAAACGGCCAAACAACGAATACCGGCCCAAAGTCCTAAATAATCGAAAACAAAGAACCCCGTCACTAAAGACCCCACAATACCGCCCGCTGTATTGAATGCGACCAAGGAACCGACAACGCGCCCCGTCATGCCGCCGGTCACTTCACTGAACTTAATCAACTGGGGCAGCAGGCCGCCGAGACATAACAGCACCGGCCCCATCACGATTGTCGCGATACCGATAATCGTTAAAACATATTCAGCCCACCCCGAATTCGAGCCTAAATAATTTAAGTTTTCTGTTAATCGTAGAAAAACAAACGGCGAAAGGCCAATCAAAACAGCACCGCCTATTAATTGCCAAAAAAAACATGTTTCATTAACCAGAGAACTTTGCATTAACCGATAGGCTAAGTAACTCCCGAGCGCTATAAATAATAAAAACAATCCTAATATAATGGCAAAGGTATAAACTGAGTTTTGTAAGACCTGCTCAAACATTCGGCCCCACAAAACCTCTAGTGATAACACGGTAAAACCAGAAAAAAACGATAACTGCTTTAACCCCGTTGAACCAATATAACCTTGCGTGGTAACGATATCAGAATGCTCTTGGGGCGCTGAAAGGTATGTTTGCCTCACCCCCCGCGATAAGCCAAGCGCTGACAACCCAACCAACACGGTTAACGCCATGGTGAAAAAATAGCTCTGTTCGTACCCCAAAACAACCGGCAAATAAAAGCCTGCCGATAACGCGCCCACGACCGCACCTAAGGTATTAACGAAATAAAGTGACGTTACTTTAACCCCGCGCTGCGCCCCAACCCCATCGACATATTGCCCCAATACCGGGAGCGTACCGCCAATAAAATAAGCCGGTGGAAATAATACGACCATTGCCAACAAAAACTTAGTGGCTAAAAACACTTTCGGCTGGTTACCAAAGGCATTAAACAAGTCCGGATAAATAGCCGCATAGCCCTTCATAAGAAAAAAATAGCCCCCGACCGACAGGGCCACGGCCAATTCCAACAGCCCATAAAGCCGCAGCGGGTTATTACAGCCAGCTGCCCGTGCACCCCAGTGATAACTGCCCACTGCCAAGCCTAAAAAAAAGGCCGCTAACGTCGTAGCCATGGCCTGACTCGAGCTACCCAATAACAGGCTTAATTCCTTAAACCAAAAGACCTCATAAATAAGCCCCGTTACGCCGGATAAAAAGAACAGTAATGTAACGCTGCGCCCCCGAGTCAAAACACTATTCAAAACGGGCTAACCACAACCGTAACTGCAAGCCGAGTGCACTGGTATAACCCACGGCCGTAAATTTAATTTTTCCTGAGGGACCAATGACAAAAATAGTCGGCACCCCACGAATACCAAAAGCGTCGCCTATTGCGCCGTCCGCATCATTCACCACAGGCCAATCAAGTTCTGATTTTTTCAAGTATTTTTGAACGGCTTCATTCGATCCTGATTTTACCGCTACCGTCATGCCCGGCGTTTGCGCCAAAACATCGCTCATTGTGCCTTGAATAGATTCACAAATACCACACCAACTGGCCCAAAAATAAATAACACCCGGCCCTTCAATAGCACCTTCCCAAGGCATTTTACTATTAATCACCGCGCCGTGAACTTTCGGCGGAACGCCCTCAACAAGGTCCCTATTCACGACCTGTTGACCCACCAAAACGATAAGCACTAAAAAACCATAAAACAAACTCTTTGGTAACGACATCTATAACCCCATCATAAGTTGTGCACCGTGCGTTTTAAGCCAATCACGCTGCTGTTGATAACCCGGCAAGTGCTTGGCCACTAAGGCCCAAAACTGACGCGAATGATTTCTTTCTCTGATATGACACAATTCATGAACCATGACATATTCTAATACCGCAGGTGGTGCTAAAATAAGCAACCAATTTACATTAATATCATTACGCACCCCACAGCTCCCCCACCGTGTTTTCTGCTGCCGCACACGAATTGAATGGGGATACAACTGGAACCGTCCACTATGCTGCTGACAAAATTGTTCCGCGGCAATAACTGCCTGTTTCTTACACCACACGGTCAGTGCCTTCTTTATTGCCTCTGACACGGCATCAGGGGCCAACAAGGCGGGTAATTCAACGATGAAAGCCTGATCAAAACTAATCTTAACCCGCTTACGCGCTGAGGATTTAAGTACCAACGGCCATAGTTCACCGCGAAAAGGAATTTTAGCACCGGCCTGATAATTGACGGGCATTGACAACTGATTCGGCTGTGTGGCTACTTTCGCTAAGGTTTTGCACACCCATGCTTGCTGCTCGTGTACGAAGCGGCGAATATCGGCCCCCGCGGTATGTTTAGGAGCCACGACTTCCACTTTATCCAGTGTCACAACCAATCGTAACCGTTTTGCTCTCTGGCTATAACGAATCGCATAGACAAAAGGAATTTCATTCATAATTACGTTATTAATACCCACTTGGAACTTAACAAAATAACCATCACGGCCTTCGGTCCAAAAATAAGAGTCATTATAAGAGATCAGATCAATACTCTCCATCTTCGTAACGAGTTGAACCCAGAAATAGCGGTATTACTAAGCTTAACGCTTATCTTTTGTTAACTTTTTTGTTACATTCAACTTAACTAATATAAAGGTCGTAATAAGATAGGTGTTATTTTTACTGTTATGTTTAAATAAAGGGTGTTTTGGTAAGTCGTTGATTTATAAGGTGTTATAATAACACAAAAAGATCAATACTTTCTCTACACAAATGCGTAAACTAACAACAAATTCAAATTTCAGTCACCGCCTTTATGTCTATTAACCCAATCACTCATGACAGCGCCATCATCAGGCACTGCCAACAATGGATTAAAACACTGGTCATCGGGGAAAACCTTTGTCCCTTTGCCAAGGCTGTCTTTATTCAAGAAAAAATCCACTACCAAATTGACCACAACACCGCAACAGCCGACCGCCTTGAAGCCTTAATCAGCGAATGCCAACGACTCGATAGCCAAGCGACACTTGAAACCACCTTGTTTATTTGTCCACAAGGACTCTCCGACTTTGATGACTTTCTGGACCTTCTTGCCATTGCAGAACCATTACTGAAAGCCCAAGGTTACGAAGGCATTTATCAATTGGCCAGTTTTCACCCACACTATCATTTTGCCAATACGCAATCGGACGCTGCTGAAAACTATACCAATCGTTCACCGTATCCGATTTTGCATTTGCTCCGAGAAAGCAGCATCGAAAAGGCGCTGTTGCACTACAGCGACCCGGAGGCGATTGTTGAGCACAATATTGCCTTAATGAACCGCCTAGGCACACCCCATTTACAACAATTATTTAACTCCTTTACTCACGATACCAACGCCTCATTATGACCGACGCAAGACTAGAAACGATCGAAAGTAAACTCGCCTTCCAAGAACTCACTACTTTGCAACTCAGCGATACCCTGCACCAACAACAAAAGCAAATCGACCACCTTGAACTGTTGTGCCAACAACTGATAGGCCGTGTTCAGGAAATGGCCGATACCGTCAAAGCAGACACCGTTATCGATGAAAAACCGCCTCATTACTAAACCACTAATATATGTTACCCATTACTCTTCGGGGTTAAACTAACTATAAAGAAGTAAGTCTCGTAAAGTACCGATCGATAAAAAGCCTAAGCCTATATCTTTTAATCAAAAATTATTTTTGTTATAACGTTAGATCATGACCACCCCCGATACAACAGTCTCAACGACAAAACTAGAAACGAATAACGTTATAACACAGTGCCCCGCTCTTTTTATTTCAGCACCCGCCTCAAACCAAGGAAAAACCACCGTTACAGCTGCGCTGGCACGTTATCATTCCAAACAAGGATACATAGTCCGTGTTTTCAAAACTGGCCCAGATTTTATTGACCCCACGATCCTTGAAAAAGCTTCCAAGCACCCTGTTTATCAAATCGACCTATGGATGGGCGGTGAACACCATTGCCGCCAACTACTCTATAGCGCTGCAAAAGATGCAGATCTTATTTTGATAGAGGGCGTTATGGGGCTCTTTGATGGCAACCCATCTAGTGCCGATCTAGCCATACTATTAGGCATTCCTGTAATCGCCACAATTGATGGTAACGCTATGGCTCAAACCTTCAGCGCAATAACTCATGGCCTCGCTACCTTTCGCTCAGATCTCTCTTTCGCCGGAGTAATTCCTAACCACGTCGCCAGTCTTAGTCACTATCAAATGCTTATTGAAAGCCTACCTCCGCATATAAAATCTTTTGGCTGGCTCGCTCGTGATGAAAAGATTTCTCTACCCAGTCGACATTTAGGTTTACTGCAAGGGAATGAAATCAATGATATTGAAACCCGTATTAATCGAGCGGCTGACGCTCTCAATGACTTAATCACAACCTTACCTGACTCGGCAACCTTTAGCGCTAAAAAACTCACTCCACACCCACTCTACTTAAAAGGGTTATGTATTGCTGTTGCATTTGACCCAGCATTTTCATTTTTATATCGTGCAAATATTGATTTACTGCGTGATTTAGGGGCAGACATCCGCTTTTTCTCTCCACTTACTGATACTTCTCTTCCAAAAGCCGATACTCTCTATTTACCTGGAGGCTACCCTGAATTATATCTCGAAAGACTTGCCGGCAACCAACCCATAAAAAAAAGCCATTTTCTTGCACCATAAAACTAATCAACCCATCATTGCAGAGTGTGGTGGGATGCTATACTTATGCGAATCTCTCACAAATACCAACGCTCACTGCGTCCCGATGATTGGGTTACTCACCGGTAAAGCCATTATGCACACGCAACTAACTAACTTAGGATTACATCAAGCATCCTTTCCTGACGGTACAATACGGGGACATACCTTCCATTATTCAACCTTAAAATGCACCCTGACACCGCTTACTCATACCGAATCAGCACAGCATCACGGCACTCCTGAACCCATTTACCGGACGGGAAAACTCACTGCTTCTTTTCTCCACTACTATTTCCCATCCAACCCCGAAGTAACTGCACAACTATTTCTACCATGAACCGTTTCACCGACCCAGAAATAGCCGCCGTATACCGTGCAATACGCGAACGTAGAGACATACGCCATTTCCTTTCTACGCCTGTCGATCCCGACGTACTTTTACGCCTACTGGAAGCGGCACACCTTGCTCCCAGCGTAGGATTCATGCAGCCATGGCGTTATATACGCATTACTGAACCAACATTACGAACTCAAATCCATCGTCTAGTAGAGACTGAACGATTAGCTACAGCAAAAGCGCTTGGCAACCGTCAAGATGACTTTTTAAGACTCAAAGTCGAAGGAATACTTCAATGCGGTGAGCTACTTGTCGCAGCGCTCATGGATGGCCGCGAAAAGCATATCTTTGGCCGCCGAACACTGCCTGAAATGGACCTTGCTTCTATTGCCTGCGCCAATCAGAACCTATGGTTAGCAGCCCGCGCTGAAGGACTGGGCATGGGCTGGGTCTCCTTATTTGAACCCACCGAACTGGCTGACTTATTAGCCATGCCTGAGGGCGCAAAACCCATCGCAATTCTTTGTATTGGCCATGTTGACTCATTCTACCCTGCACCACTTCTTGAACTTGAAAATTGGCGTAAACGAGACTCGTTGCATGACTTGATTTTCTATAATAGCTGGAATAACACTAAGATTACACCATGAAATTAAGAACCCCTAGCGGACCTCAACGCATTATTTGCCTAACCGAAGAAACAACCGAAACGCTATACCTTCTTGGGGAACAACATCGCATTGTTGGCATTTCTGGATTCACAGTACGCCCCCCGCAAGCTAGAAAAGAGAAGCCAAAAGTCTCTGGCTTTACCAGTGCAAATATTAACAAAATACTTCCTCTGAAACCTGACTTAGTATTAGGGTTTTCCGATTTACAGGCCGATATCGCGGCCCAACTGATTCGTGAAGGCATTGCGGTACATATATTCAACCAACGTAGCGTGCCTGAAATATTCGAGATGATCCACCTACTTGGCACCCTAGTCGGCGCACAAGAAAAAACTCAAACCCTAGTCGAAAAACTTCGCCATATCCTTTTAACAATTGAACAATCAGCCTCACAACTTCAACGGCGGCCTAAAATTTACTTTGAGGAATGGAATGACCCTTTAATATCCTGTATCCGCTGGGTTTCTGAATTAATAACTATTGCAGGGGGAGATGACTGTTTTTCTGATCTGGCGCAAGCGCCATCAGCCAAAAACCGCATCATTACCGATGACGCTGAAATCATTCGCCGACAACCTGACATTATCATTGGCTCATGGTGTGGAAAACACTTCCGACCCGAACAAGTCAGTGCCCGACCAGGCTGGAATGAAATCCCGGCGGTTCGCAACAATCACCTCTATGAAATAAAGTCTTGTGACATTCTCCAACCCGGCCCTGCCGCACTTATGGATGGTGCTCAGCAAATCCATAACATCATAGAACAGTGGTCCAAAAAACAATCATGATAACGACTCTCATCGCTGTATTGCTCGATTGGTTTTTTGGTGAACCGACTAAATATCACCCTCTCGTTGGCTTCGGATCCCTAGCCAAATACAGTGAAAAACACTGCTATGGCCCCCCCTCAGAAACTGCTGAAACTCGTCGTCATCGTGGCATTCTGGCGCTACTGTTATTACTACTGCCCTTAACTGCTCTTGCTACATCGCTGTGTGCCCTACCGTACCTTGGAGTTGGGTTTAGTTTACTCATACTCTACTTTACCTTAGGGCACAAAAGCCTGTATGACCACACACTCCCCATTGCTATTGCTCTAAGGAGAAACAATCCTAACGAAGCACGCCGCTTAACCAGCCGAATTGTCAGCCGAGACCCCTCAACACTCAATATCACCGTTGCCACAACAGAGTCCATTCAAGAAAATGGCAATGACAGCATCTTTGCTACTATTTTCTGGTTTACCATTGCAGGAGCCCCTGGCGCCCTTTTTTATCGTCTGGCTAATACCATGGATGCAATGTGGGGTTATCGCAATGATCATTATCGATACTTTGGTTGGGCTGCAGCACGTTTAGATGATGTTCTTAATTATCTACCCGCACGCCTTACTGCACTCAGCTATGCCTTACTCGGCAACACGACTCAGGCTTTAACTTGTTGGCAAACACAGGCCCCTAAATGGGACAGCCCTAACGCCGGCCCAGTCATGGCTGCCGGAGCAGGCGCGCTCAATATACTCATTGGTGGCCCTGCTCGTTACCATGGCAAATGGCATAACCGACCCACTTTAGGAGCTGGCCTCCCCCCCAATGCTAATGATATTGACCGGTCACTAAAATTAGTGAGCCATAGTGTTTGGCTATGGCTTATCGTTATCATCATGTTTGGAGTCATAAATGGTTCTTGAGCACGGTGGAAACTTGAGACAAGCATCAATTCATTACAATATTCCAATCAACAACTGGCTTGACCTTTCAACAGGCATTAACCCCAACGGCTGGAAAGTCCCTCTCATACCGGCCACAACATGGTCCAGCCTACCCGAAGACCATGACGGTCTTGAAGCAATCGCATGTGAATATTACAACACCGAACAGCTTCTCCCCATTGCAGGGTCACAAGCTGCCATCCAAATACTACCCATGCTACGGAGACCTTGCCATGTTGGTGTTCTCCACCCTAGCTACGGCGAGCACGAGCATGCTTGGAAACGCAACGGGCACCATGTCACACACGTCACGTGTGACAATATAGACACAATGCTACCAGAGCTCAACGTGCTGATAATCATTAACCCAAATAACCCTACCGGCGCGTATTTTACGCTAGAAAAACTACTTTCTTGGCACAAGCAACTCTCCAAAAGAAATGGTTGGTTGATAATAGATGAAGCATTCATCGACACTACCCCACAGCTCAGCCTAGCTTCGCATAACCCAAAATCTGGGCTTATCATATTGCGCTCATTTGGTAAATTCTTTGGACTTGCGGGCATACGATTAGGTTTTATCTGCGCTCAACCACAATTATTAGCTCAACTCAGCGCTCACCTTGCCCCTTGGGCAACCAGCAACCCTGCGCGCTGGATAGGTATGACAGCACTCCAAGATACCTCTTGGCACCAAACCGCTCGCCAAAATCTTATTAAAGACAGTAGTCGTCTACAAACATTATTAAACCAAAATAACTTAACGCCCACCGGCTCATGCCCACTATTCCAATGGGTGTCAACAGCGCAGGCAAAACATATCCATGCGCAATTAGCGCAGCAAGGAATTTGGTCACGTTTATTCTCTGCACCGCTTAGCCTACGCTTTGGATTACCAGAAAATGAGTCTGATTGGCAGCGACTAGACACAGCTCTCAAGCATATCAGCAAGCTTCATTTTACCGAGACCGACGGATGAATTCCCACACACTCATGATTCAAGGAACCACTTCCGATGCCGGCAAAAGTTTGCTGGTCACGGCATTATGCCGCTGGCTTAATCAAAACGATGTCAATGTCGCCCCCTTCAAACCACAAAACATGGCTCTAAACAGCGCGGTGAGCATAGATGGCGGTGAGATCGGTCGCGCACAGGCCGTGCAAGCATTCGCCTGTGGGCTGGAACCCCATAGCGATATGAACCCCGTACTACTAAAACCCAATACGGATGTGGGCGCACAAGTTATTATTCATGGCCAAGCTATCGGCAACATGGATGCTATCGACTATCACCATTACAAACGAACGGCCCTCGCCGCCGTCCTTGCATCACACCAACGCCTCAGCACCGATTTTGAAGCGATAATTGTAGAAGGTGCAGGCTCTCCTGCTGAAATCAATTTACGAGAAAATGATATCGCCAATATGGGCTTCGCCGAGGCCATTGACTGTCCTGTTCTCCTGATTGCCGATATTCATCGCGGGGGTGTTTTTGCCCATCTGGTCGGAACACTCGCCCTACTCAGTAAAAGTGAACAGAAACGCATCAAAGGATTTATTATTAATAAATTTCGCGGTGACATTGCATTATTACAACCCGGCT
>JYMV01023000.1_pt1 | contig 14075 bp, 10 predicted proteins | sample 338911 | NCBI WGS metagenome assembly JYMV01 (sample SAMN03354496, study PRJNA234377) | hydrothermal vent metagenome | biome: Deep sea; feature: Hydrothermal plumes at the Eastern Lau Spreading Center, Western Pacific Ocean; material: Seawater | place: Tonga | collected 2009 | depth 2000 m m
CGGAAACGGCATCAACCACGCAGAGATGTTTCCGCTCCTTAATCGCAGCGACGCAAACACCATTGATTTTTTCCAGATCTGGTTGAACCTGCCGGCCGGAAACAAGCGAGTGAAACCGGAGTTCAAGATGCTCTGGGCCAACACCATCCCCAAGGTGGCACAACACGATGCAAATGGCCGCGCCATTGAAGTGACTGTTGTTGCCGGTAAATACAGTGAACAGGGTGCACCGGGGACACCGTCCAACTCGTGGGCCGCCAACGCGGAAAACGACGTGGCCATTTGGACGATTAAGCTCGCCGCCAACGCAGAATGGACTCTTCCAAAAACCCATTCCAACACCGGACGCTCCCTCTATGTTGTTCGAGGCGACGGCATCCAGATTCATGACCAGACAATCGCCAACTTACAACAACTGGAACTCAAACCCGATCAGGAGGTCATAATCAAAAACGGTGCCGAACCCACCGAATTGCTCCTGCTCCAGGGTCGCCCCATTGGAGAGGCCGTTGCCCATCACGGCCCATTTGTAATGAACACTCGCCAGGAACTTGTGGAGGCCTATCAAGACTACCAGCGCACCGGCTTTGGCGGGTGGCCCTGGAAGGGAACGGCACCAATACATGGGGACAAGTCAGACCGTTTTGCGCGCCATGCAGACGGTCGAAAAGAGCACCCTCTCGGCTAATCCGACTTGTTCTGGTGTGACCGGCTGAAATTCCACCTGAGCACAAAATTGTAAAGGGCCAGGCAGTTCATTCTTGGCCAGTTAGTTCCTATTCCCGGATTAGTTTGCAAATATATGAGCCATGGTAAGACGATTGCTGGTGATGACACTCATTCTGACGCACGCGTGCGTCACCGACGATCCGCTGCCTGTATCCCAAGACCTCCTGTTTCAAGTCGACATTTCAGAAGCAGCTGAAGTCGTTGAAGCCGACACGGAAATTCCCATCAACGGATGCAAACCCGGCGACACCCGGTGCGAAGATAAGATTCTTATAGGATGTAACAGCCTGGGAGTTTGGGTGGAGCACAAAGTCTGTAAGGATGCATGTGTTGATGGGCACTGCACTCAATGTGTGCCGGACCAATCCCGATGTTCCAACGGCGGCGTAGAGCGATGCAGTAAGAACGGCAGTCATTGGGAGGCAAAACATGAATGCCCCTACACCTGTATCAATGGTGCTTGCTGTGATCCTCAGTGTGGCGAACGTCTATGTGGGCCGGACGCCTGTGGCGGGCAGTGCGGTCACTGTGGCCCGCTCGAACAATGCGGCAGTCAGGGTCAATGCTTGTGCAAGGTCTCTTGTGATGGGTCTCAAGGTTGCATGTGGGCTTCTAGTTGCCCCATTTCCGAAGGGTGCGCCATCAATAAATGCGGTGGATACTGTGGTCCATGCTCTGAGAGCAATTGCCAGCAAGAATGCACCAAAGTCGGGGTCAAGGCATCGCCTGATTTCAAGTGCAAACCTACGGCAAACGGCATTCCAACCATCTGCGCATTGACCGCAGAAAATCAGTTGCGATGTGTCCCATTATGCTTTGAAAGCAAGTCTCTTTAGAATGGTGCGCTCGTCCTAGAAATAGTAGCGAACGTGACCCGTAAAATCGACCAGATCAAATCCCACTTCGGGGACCACCAGAATGGCCGGCCGAAACTCAATAACCAGGTCAATCGGCACCTTAACAAACAAGAATTCAAGGCCCGCTACAAACGCCGCCGCCAAACCCGCATCATCGTCGTCAAATCCCGAGCTACCTGCGCCAAGACCCAGACCCACATTCCAAGCCAGAACAAAGACCTTAGGTGAACGAAATATCACGGGCATTTCGTAGAGATAGTCGACACTGACGGCGCCGCCCTTGAAACGCGTGAAACGGCCTTTGGAACCGCCACCGCCCCAGGCGCCTACATTCATTTGGATCGCTCCTGCAGCGCCAAAATAGTATTTGAACGACAGGCCGTTAGCGACAGTCCCCGCGCCAAAGCCCAGGCCCACTTTACCCGCAGAACGCACTGGACGCGCCGCCTGACCTTCACTTGCCATAAAAGGCCAAATCAGGCCGACTGCACACAGAATTACAAACTGTTTTTTCCAATAAGCGAGTCTTTGCAAGTTGATACTCTTTCAGGTCAAGGGGTGGTGCAACTGATCCGAACGTTGTTCACAATAACGCCCAATCTAAGGTTGTTCAAGGCATCAGCAGACCAGGCGAGTGACACGGACGCCGTAGAAGCAGAAAACGCAGCAAATCATAGGTCACCTGCTTGCTTGTTGGAGTTGCGTTCGCCCCCAACGGATTAGAACGGTTGGTGTTAGCGCTGCAGGGGTCGCCGCTGACTGAAGTTTGAAGTTGCGCCTGCGCCAGCCACGGCAAGTTAAACGTCCAATATGTCGTGGGTGCAATTACCGCCATCAACGCACGGCAAACCGTTTGCTAGCGACATGCTTCCGCACTTGCCATCAAAACAGCCATCCAGGGTGCAGGCGTTTCCATCATCCAGGCTGGGAAACATCAAAGACCGGCTTGTCGTTGCATGTTCCGTTTGAGTCATCGTCCGCCGTGCACGGATTTCCGTCGTCGCATCCTTCACTGCCGATCGCTTCGTCACCGCAGCCTATCTTTCCGTCACATGAGTCCCTGGTGCAGGGATCTTGATCATCGCAATTCAGCGGACCACCACCGCAACCGCCATTGATGCAATAGTCGGGTCCAGTGCAAAGAAACTCATCCTTACAAGAGCTGCCTGCCGGAAGTTGCCCAATCACGCAGCGTTTTGTGTCCAGCGAACAAACTGCGACCTCACAGGGGTTGAGTTCCTTGAAGAAGTCCTTGCAACCGGCATCAACAACGCCGCTCTTGTTGTCGACCTGACCTCCAGCGCCTCCATCTGTGAGACCCGGCGCAACGTCGGCACTATCGCCAATTCCATCGATACAACTGGAACAAGCCAGCGCGGTCACCACAACCTCTACAAACAGGTAACGAATGACCGTTGTGCTCTTATTCAAGAACTGATCTTCCCTGAAACTCCCTCCAGAATCCGTTTTTATTGCTCACTCTTCCACTCGTTTGTGTTTGGGTTCAAATGTTGTGTCACAAATTTTCCAGTCAAAGCAAAGACGTTCACTGAGCGCCTGTCCAAATCAATCGCAACCCCATACCAACTCGGCTTTGGATGCTGTGGAGGCAATACTCGCGCTCCTCAGAGCACAACCCGGCTCCTCAACAGATTGACAACGAAAGTAAATTGCTGCTTCCAATGCCGCATGCATCACGAATTTGAACCACCTGTTGCCCCAACCAACTATCAGCCTCCCACCTCCGCTGAAGAATTGTTATTGCGCTATCGCTCAGGCGAACGCTATTTCCAGGACGCCGTCCTCGGAGGAGCTGAACTCAGCGATGCAAACCTAAGCAACATCAATCTGGAAGATGCCGACCTGGAAGACGCTCAATTGAACGGAGCCAATCTGGACGGAGCCTGGTTACGTTCAGCCAATCTCGAGGACGCCAACCTGGCCGGCGCCAGCCTGGTCAACGCTAATCTGCGCGGCTCCTATTTTCACGGTGCCACATTTGAAGGAGCTAATTTGAAGGACGCAGCACTACCCAGCGGCAACGGCCGGGGAGCCTGCTTTCGTAACGCCACGCTGGTAGAGTGCAATTTACGCTTTATCAATCTAATTGCAGCCGACCTGGAAGGAGCTGACTTGAGCAATTCATGGCTCGACAATTCACGCTTCACAAGAGCCAATTTAACCCGTGCCACTCTCAAAGGTGTCAATCTGGACAGCGTCGATCTCGTTGGCGCCAACATGGACGGCATCATTAGCTAGCCGACCGGCAGCGGGTGCAAAAGCCGTCAATATCATCTAGAGTTTTAGTGCTCCTGAACGAGAGCTTTCCAGTCGCTGGTAACTCGTTGAGTCTCAAGCGCTGAGTCCAGGAGATAGCCGTCAGAAGTGCGAACTATGCACTCCTTGAGCCCCAATTTTCGCAATTGATTCAGGGCCACATGTACCCGGTTGATGCCGGCATCCGCCACCATTTGTTCGTCCGGCCATCCGGCCTCTACCAGTGTCTCGGTTGCGAGCGCCACTCCCTTTTGATGGCGATGATGATCGGCCAACACATTCAAGATGGCACGGGCCGCCTTCTTGCGACGCATATCTACCCACTCTCCTCCCGGTGGCCTGAACCACTGTGCATCCGGTCCCAGCAGGAGAACAGTGTCCGATAATTCTTGAACCTGGCCACGCTCGGGATCCAATTGATCCCGCCATGCCGTCATCAAACGGATTGCACTGCGCGCATCATCGCTCTGCTCAACCAGCGGCGGATTCCCAGCACCCGCTTGAGCCACTCGAGCATTTGCAGCATCTATGAACATTCGGAGTTGAGCAGAATCACCACGCATACCGGCCTGAGCGGCCTGAGCCAACTCTACAAATCCACGCTGCAGAGTTATAGCCGCCAACCCAATTGAATCGCCCAGGCGTTCCATCAACATCTCGGCCTCATCAATATGAATTCGGGCGCTGTCGCAGTCGCCCAAAGCAGCAGACACCGCACCCAGACGCCCCAGACAAAAGGCTTCAGAGCGACGATCACTCACTTCGCGCAGAAGTTCCAACGCCTGCCGATGACACCGTTCCGCATGATTCAGATCCCCCTCAATATGAGAAAGGGTCGCTAGATTGCCCAAAGTGATCGCCACCAATCGACTGTCGTCCACCTCTTCCAACGCCATGAGAGCCCGCTTGAAGTGGGTGCGAGCGGAGGCAATATCTTCCATTTCCAGTTCAAGAATCCCCAAATTGGCCAGAAAAATCCCTTCCAGACGTTGGTCACCTATCTCAGCAAAAACAGCGAGAGATTTTCGATAGTGGAGAAGCGCTTGATCAAAGAGCCCTTCATCATGATAGAGAGCGCCCAGATTGCCTAAAATGCGGCCCTGCTCACGCTGGATATTACCGCCGTCCAACAGAGAGAGCGCCTCTTGATAGAAATCCATGGCGGCGCCCATGTCGCGCTGCTGCTGTTTCACCACTCCCAAATCAGCTAACACTGCGGCTTTGATAGAGTTGGATTCAGCCTTCAGAGCCATGCTGAGATCAGCCTCCGCCTTGTCGAGTTGACCGAGAATGCGATGACAATTTCCACGGGCTCGAATCACACGAAGTACGAGTTCAGTATCCGGATCTGCGTTGTCTGCAGCAGCCAAAGTGCGGTTCAGCAATGCAATATAGCTGGGGAGCGGGCGATGCATGGTCAGTACAGGATGAATCGACAGGAGTGCGCCCAACGCCTGATTCACCCGCTTCGGATCGATAAGACCACGCTCCAATACGGCCAGAAGATTGTCCATCTCCGCATCAATTTGATACAGGCTTTCTAAGTTACCATTCTGTTGAAACTCACCGGCCAGACGACCGCCATATTCCAAAAAATATTGGCTATGTCGTTCGCGGGTAGGTTCTTCCTGTTCCGATGCGATAAGCGCTTCTAATGCAAACGCCTGCACGCTTTGATACTGCTGAAAACGCACGCTTCCCTCCAACATCTCACTGCGTATCAACGACTTGTCTCTCAGCAATTGCAGGGCGGGAATAACCTCTGCATCTGTTGTCCCAAGTTCCAACACCGCCTCTGCGGCCTCCAGGGTAAAACCGCCCTGAAACACCGAACATTGACTCAATGCAATGCGCTCAGTCTCACCCAGCAAATCCCATGACCACTCAATCGCTCCGCGCAAGGTGGCCTGTCTGGGTTGGACGTCGCGCCCCCCTTGACTCAAGGAGTCCAGACGCTCAGACAAGCGGGAAAGCAAGCCTTTGAGCCCCAGCATGTCAATACGGGCCGCAGCCAATTCAATGGCCAAAGGAATGCCCTCCAATCGAGCCACCAATTCGGTAATGAGGGGCGCATTGTCCGACGTTATTTCAAAGCCACGCGAAAAGCGGGAAGCGCGGTCCACAAAGAGTTGTACGGCCTCCGATTCCATGGGGTCTTCGCCATCCACGAGACTCAATGGTTGAAGCTCATAGCTGAGCTCGCCCTGAATTCGCAAACGCTCTCTGGAGGTCACCAGAAATCGGATACGCGGCGCCGCTTGCATCCATCGGGCCACCAGGGGAGAGGCTGTTTCCACCAGTTGCTCAAGGTTGTCTAGAACCACGAGCATTCGCCCTCGGACAGCGAGCGCGTGACCCAGCTGAACAATGGCCTCATCCTGATCGTGATTATCCAAAGACACACCGGCAATAGAAGAAACAACGGTGATGAAGCAATCGGTACTCTGGGCTTCGCTCAGATCACAAAAAAGAGCGATGCCACCGGTGTTTCGATAACGAGAGGCATATTCCAGAGCCAGCCGGGTTTTACCCATTCCCGCTGTGCCCCAAACGGTGATTAGGCGCTCCCCATCTTCAAACTTTTGGTGAAGGGACTTGAGATCGCTCCGGCGCCCAATAAAACGCGTGGCTGGAGCCTGCGCTGTGGGACGGCGAGTGAGCGATGAAGTCGGCATCAGGGAGCAATATGGTGAGCTTGCACAAAGAGCTCTTTATGACCGTCATCGGTGAGTACGGTGACCCCCAGACCATTCTCGCCCAGCGCAATCGGAGTCATTGGAGTCACTTGCTTGACCATGCCCGTATCGTTGCACCAGGCGCCCTGTACAATGGTATCGGCACCATCGAGGGACTGAGCCACAATAACTCCCGTTCGGCAGCCGGAGTCTATTACGGAGTAAAGATTGGAGATGGTACCGGCCGCGACCGCTTTCAAAATGAATGGGTGCTCGCTGCCCATGGGAGCTTGCAAGCTTCCGTTGACACTATCCCCAACAACAGTTCCCTGGCTCCCCCATTCGCCGCCCAACAAAGAAAAGGAATCCGCAGTTGAACTCATATTTCCGTGATACCAGCGCGTATAGAGTTTGAGCGACGATTCGTGTCCACACACATAGAGCGACACTTTTTCGTTTTCCCAAACCATGGCCACCATGGCGTTGGAACCCTGCAATGCGCCCACATACACCTTGCGTTCGAACGAATTGGGCTCTGAATTCTCACCACCGCCACAACCCAACAATGGGCCACAGAGCAGCATGAGAGCTACAACAACGATGTGAATGCCGCCTTTTTCAATACCAACAGACCCACCCGCCAAAGTTTAAGAGTCTTTAAGAAGGGATTAATAGGATTCCGGACGAAAATCCTAATGTGCTTGCAACATGGGAGAAACGAGACATGAACAAAATTATCTTATCAGCATTATTTATCTTGATTCCGGCCGTTGGCGGATTGGGCTGCAGCTATGACACACCGGATGGCGAGGACTACCAAATTCTCACAAAGATTGAAGGTAACACCGATGAGGGTGATAAAAACAAACAGGATGTCACTAAGACTGAAGACGGCCAGAGTCTCAAACAAAACAAGCCCGTAAACGGAAATGAAGAGCCCGGCGATTTCGTTTGGGACCCAACGGTGCTTTGGTCTGGTCCTCAGGTCAATTGGGTGAGTTTTAGCAAAGACGGCTCAAAAATCGTATTCGCTCACCAAACCAGCGGCATGGCGCATGACCTTTATGTTTCCGATGTCAAAACCGGCGAGACGCGATTTGTTTCGCACAACGTCGTCACGACAACTCCCTATGAGGGCGTCCATATGAACAACGACGGTACGCGGCTAATGTATCGACGTACAGTGGACGGTGGGGCCGGGAGCTGGCACGACTTAGGTGAAATCTGGACCTGGGATTGGAACACCAGCGTCGCCTACCAAATTGCACCGAGTGCGTTGCGCTCATCATTCCGATTTTCACCGACCGGAAACCATGCCGTGTACGTGGACACCCAGGCGCATGATCTAATCCTTCATGATTTTGACACCAAGAAGAACACAGAGGTGGACGTCAACATCTGGGCCAGCCCCAACGTCAATTCACTGCAGACGCTACCCATGTCGGACAATGGTCTGTACCTGGCCTATTCCAAGGGCTCAACGAGCAAATCGGATCTCTATCTCTACAATATAGAAAGCAATACAAAAGAGTTGATTTCCAACATCGCTAAGGTTCGTAGCATCCGTTTTGAAGACAACAGCAGCAGTCTCGTCTGGATGGAATCAACCAATGTGTATGTCCAGAAAAAGAATGGCAGCAAAATCAAAGCCGAACGCCTTGCCAGCCATAATTTGATCTCTCACAAAACCGTCAATTCCGGCACGGCCAGCTATGTGATCTGGTCACAGGATGGCAACAAAGCTGCTTTCGTCCGAGAGCCTCGCATCAGTGAATTGATTATCTGGGATCGAATCACCGGGGATGAAATCACGGTCGATATTGAGGTTCAACCCGCGTCCTACACCTTCAGCCCATCAGGCCAAAAACTGAGCTATAAGCAGCAGGTAGAGAACGCCAGTGCATATATCGGCTCGCTAGTACTCTTTGACATCAATACGGGAGACAACACGGTCTTGGAGCAGGATGTTTCGCTATACAGCAACGGGATGTGGTTTTCCAAAGATGGCAAGAAGTTGGTTTTTGAACCCAATGCCTGCAAGAACAAGGACGACATGAACGCCAAGGTCATCGATTTGACCACCTTAGAGAAACAACCTCTTCCCGGCGGTTTTACCTGTAGCGTATACATGAATCCCGACAACTCAGGCTTCACTTTCACCCTGAATTCGCTCGGTCCGGGGTTAGCAGAACATAGCTTTGAGTCCCAATCCACGGTGCAATTGAGCAACGCGCACACCACCGTACAGTCAAGCCCCAACGGATGGGCCAGCGTCTACAGCTATCCTCGCTCACTCTGGCAGGGCTGGAACATTCATCTCATCAATTGGAAGACCCACAAGGAGGTTTTGGTAGAAGAAGAAGGGAAACTCTGGATCAGTGCCGTCAGCGACACTCACGTGGCCTTTCGCACCGGTGGCTCAAACAGTCGTCTATCCCTGGTTCAACTGCCCTAAATGGTCATGCGATTCATCCTCGTCTCACTGCTACTGGGGTGCCTGTTTGCTGGTTGCAACAGCGCCCCGGTGGCAACTCCTCTCCAAGTGGAAGTCGCCTCGTGCGAAAATCCGGTGGGTGGCCCATTCGTCCTACCGGCCACCGCAGTGGAAGAAATTGCGGGCTACGACCAGGAACTCAAGAGTGCCCAACTCAGCACACTTCCGGAAGACCTGAGTCTGGCTGATGTCGGCCCAATGGAAAAAACACTACTGGCCTACATGTTGGAGCGGCGCCTGGACGAACTTCCAGAAAGCCTGGGACGAGAATATCTATTGGAGGCCGGCCCCATGGGGAAGGCCATCCTCTTTGCTTTCTATGTGGCTGAAATAAACCAAGATTTCGGGCTGGACACGAACACCCTCCGCCGGGGACTTCAGCGTTTTTATGCCTGCGTGCGTGGCATGCCCCTCAACCTGGAGGGATTCAAGAAGGCGGTATTCAACCCGGACAGCTTACCCAGCCACGACCTCCATTCCTTCGCCAAAAATACCACTCGTCGACTGCGTGGTAGTGAAGAAGCAGGCGTGTGGATGGCCGAAACAATTGTCGATGGAGAGGTCAGGGAGACCGAGCTCATTCTCAAGGACCGACGGGGCGATGGCGCACTGGATTTCCTGGCTTATGATGCGGATGGTCAACTTATGGACCGAAGCCGGTTCGAGACCTCCAAAGGGATTGATATCAGTGGTGCAGCGCCCTATGTATGCATTATTTGCCACAGCGCCCCACCGACCTTCTTCCCGGATACGGTCTATCCACAACTGATTCCATAAGGCTCTACTAAACGAAAACGACCTGGTCGCTATACCCTGATCTTACTCATCAGGAAATGTAGGGATTGAACTTTTGGGTGCACCGCTGTCTTCTTTCAGAGCATCGTAAATTGCTTTGTCGCCATGGCCTTTACCGCCAAACTTTTGCACACCGCCATAGATGAGCAACCCAACACCAAGAACGATAATTGCGATACTGCTGTCCGTTCCTATCAAGACCAATTTCCCCGATAGGCCGCCCACAACAAAAATGATCCCAATAACAATGTTGATCATTTTACACTCACCACTCGCTGCTAGATTGGCTTTCAGTATAGAAGGCTCAGCAACAATCTCAACTATTTGAAAATAATAGACTTATTGAAGCCCGAATCCGCGCCCCTGGTTGCTCCATCAGAACAACTCTCAGTCCGATCTTTAGGCACTCAAAACATAGACATCTGTTTTATTGTTGATGCCTGGATTCGCTGCTTTTGCGCTTACGCGCCGTGCCGCTATACTCAATCACCATGCGCAGACACGAAGGCGAACTTCCCCGTCAAACCAAAATTGTAGCCACGCTTGGAATTTGTCCCTTGGACAGTTGGGATTCTTTTCTCGAAACAATGGTTGAGGCTGGGACGGATGTGCTCAGACTCAACTTTTCCCACGCCGGTAAAGATTACAAGAATGAAACCGCCATACTGAAATGGGCCAACGAACCCGTCTTAGAAAAGACGGCGCCCAAAGTGGCGGTATTAGGAGACCTACAGGGGCCCAAAGCGCGCATTGGCCAGCTGACTCAGGAACTCCTGTTGTCTGCAGGTGACAGCGTTCTCATGAAACCGGCGGACAGCGCGACAGACTTCATTCCCGTTCCTTCACTGACCTTCAATGCCATCAAGAACGCGCTCATGGAATGCGAGAAAGACGGAGAGCAAACCCTCATTGTTCTGGGTGACGGTGAAACCCTGCTCGACGTCAAAGCAATCAGCGACTCGGAAATTCTGGCCACCGTCGTTGCCGCGGGTCCCATCAAATCGCGCAAGGGCATCACGGTCCGTGGCGCCGATATTGACCTGGAGGCTTTCTCTGACAAGGACCAGCAGGACCTGCTCTTTTGCCTGAGGAATGGCGTGGATATGGTTGCCGTTTCCTTTGTTCGGAGCGCCGCCGACCTCACTCGGATTCGAAACTTCATCAAAGCCGAAACCGGCTCCACCCACACCCTTCCGCTCATCGCAAAAATTGAAACCCTGGCCGCCACCCAAAACATTGAGTCCATTGTGGACGAATCTGACGGCATCATGATTGCGCGCGGCGATCTGGGACTTCAACTCGGCGTAGAACAGGTCCCCAGTGTTCAAAAGCGTTTAGCCCGCGTCGCCAAAGGGCGCGGCAAGCCCGTTATTGTCGCCACTCAAATGCTGGAATCTATGGTGGATCATCCGTTCCCCACCCGCGCTGAAGCCACAGACGTATTCAACGCCATCCTGGACGGGGGTGACGCAGTCATGTTGTCGGCGGAAACAAGTGTGGGTAAGCACCCTACCCTGGTTGTTGCAACCATGGACGGAATCGCACGCAAAGCCGAGAGCTATCGCCTCGACCCTGAGCACCTCAAACACAAACGCAAGGCGCAACGACGCGTTGCCCGAACTCATGTAGCGGATCCTTTTGTAGGCCGCATTAACGAAGAAATAGCGCTGACTGCAGTTCAATTTGCGGAACACATTCCCGCCCGAGCCATTGTTAGCTTCACCCGAACGGGCGGCACACCCATGCGCCTCTCACAGTACCGCCCTTCAGTTCCGCTGCTCGCTATTTGCAACAACGAAACCATCGCGCGGCGCTTGCTGCTTCATTACGGTGTTCATCCCATCATACTGCGGCAGTTAAAGGACCCTGACTTTGAGACAATCGTGGAAGCCGCACGAAGTACTTTAAAATCCAACTACAATCTACAACCGGGAGATGCCATTGTGGTAACGGCCGGCGTCGACTGGCCCCGAGGCGGAACCAATGCTATCCGCGTCATGGTCGAAGAACTCGATACAGCATGAGGCGCTGGTTTTGATCAAATTCACCGCAAAACTGTTTATGAGAATTCTCTTAATTATGACCGCACTGACACTCCTTTCGTGCACTGAATCTGAATCTACCAATCAAGTTTCGGGCGATGAATTTGTTCCCATCGAGGCGCCCCCCAAAGGTCAGGGCTTCCAACTTTCCATGGAATATGAGGTTCCCCCTTACACAGAGGCGTGGATCTGCGACGTGTACCCAATGCCGAACACAGAATTCGCCAACGTCAACCTGGTCAAAGTGCAACAGACTCCCGGCACCCACCACACCACCTTGTCCACCCTGGGACTCACCGGCGGCAGCGGTCTCGAATATGGCCGCTTTGACTGTGCAGATGTCTACGGAGACAGCAGTCTCATGCAAGACCAAATCATGTTCTATGGGAATCAAGGCGACGCTGAACACGAAATGCAATTACCCAAGGGAATTGCCGCTACGCTACCACCGGCTCTGGACGTGATTCACGAAATGCACTTTGTCAACGTGACGGACAAGCCGGTCAAGCTCTACTCCTACATCAACGCCTGGACCATTCCGGGTGACGAGGTCATATCAGGAATTTGGGGAGGGTCCGTTCGGGACGAGCACATCAACATTCCAGCCAAATCTGAACACAGTGAATGGAGCCGCTGCGTCATGAATGAAGATGTAGAAATCCTCTTTGTTGCATCCCACACACATGCACTGGGAACCAAGTTCGAGGTCGCCCTCTTTGATGGTGAAACAACAGGCGACGTTTTCTATACCAACACCGACTGGCAGACCCCACGAATCATCCAATACGAAGAGCCGATCGTCGTGCCAAAGGGTCAGGGCTTTGAATGGCGCTGCACTTGGAAAAACCCACGGGACGAAATCATCAACTACGGTCTCAATTCCACGGACGAAATGTGCAATTTAGCCATTGTCCACACACCGTTCAGCATCAGTGCCCGATGCGAAGTGGTTGAAACCAGCGACGGCGTGTTGTGGACGCCCAATACCAGCGAATAGCCCCAAACGACTCGAAACAGCGGCCCGCACAGGGCTCACTTCAGAAGAGATCCGCAGCTACAATTAAATGGGGGGAAAAGACCCCACTTTATAGAAGAGAAACATGAGGGGCCAAAAACGCGCCTTCCTATTCGACAGATAGCGCTGCAATTCACTCACACAGCAATGACCAAAACGACAATCTGGCATATCCTTTGCTTAGATCAGGCATGTTGGGGGCCGAAGAACCCCAGCATCGGATCGCTGAAGATGAAGAAATTGAATGACAAAGAGACAAACGATGGACTTCAACAGGGTATCAGCCTCTCAAGAGCGCTATTTCCCAACCTTTTGTCCACTCCTAGTCAAGCTAACAATTTCCTTTACAATTCGGTAACATAATGAGACTTACAGCCCCAAATAAAAGGCTTCTGATAGGTGGGAATAAAGATGCGGTTTAAAACTCAATTTATCTGTTTGCTTGGACTCCTGTTGGCTACTTCGTGTGGAAAGCAGAATATTGTTGACCTCACTGGAGGACAGCAACTGTTTGAAGTGCAATATGATCAAGTGACCAGCCGACTCAAAGTCGCCGTGCACCCAGGCCTCCGCGTCGGCCAGACTTTGCATGTTCAAATAAGGCAGGGTGGCGTCGGTGTCCTGAATTGTTCTCAATCGGCTCACCTGATTCCCCGTATTGATCTGGCCAATGCCCCATCTATCAATGGAGCGGCCACCTTTTTAGGCCCGGTAATCGACCAAAGAATTTTTGAACCTATCTACAATACCAATTGGGTGAGTCATGAGGTCCCCACACCTGAAATGATTCAAGAGATACAGACCAAGTTCTACACCATTGACCTCTGCCTCATGGATAGCACCGGCGTGGTTCGCGGTGCCGAAATGGACATCCAACGTGCCCTCGATCGCAAGGGTACCGGTAAATTTGACGGCTACGACGCAAACGAGCGCATTGCCAGTGTGACCGCATATGGCCAGGCCTGTGTTGACCCCGCTCAATTAGGCGAGATTCCCTTCTTTGAAAAGATTGGTGAAAACGACTACGCCACCTACAGCTGTTTGGACTCAGTGCCCATTCCCACGACCGTTACCGACGAGAACGGCGCCGCAACCTGGCCCACCGAACAAGTCAACAAGTGCGACAATCCGCAATACATTTACAGTCTCTGCGAGCCCAATGCAGTCGCGGGGCAAACCAACGGTCCACGA
>JYMV01035699.1_pt1 | contig 14073 bp, 4 predicted proteins | sample 338911 | NCBI WGS metagenome assembly JYMV01 (sample SAMN03354496, study PRJNA234377) | hydrothermal vent metagenome | biome: Deep sea; feature: Hydrothermal plumes at the Eastern Lau Spreading Center, Western Pacific Ocean; material: Seawater | place: Tonga | collected 2009 | depth 2000 m m
GTATAATACAATGTATCTGTATCTGTATGCCAGTATGTATGGTACCAGAAATTAATTCAGGTAATGACTCATTAAATGAGTATAACTTATCCAGGGAGTGTGTGCGCTAGGTTGTTTAGTCGCGAGACGATGTTAAGGCCGTCTTGAATGCTGTTACAGTTTTGCAATGCCAATGTACAGCACTGTCAGATAGGTTGTTCCAATCTTTGATTGTTTTACTTTTAGGAAAATAAGAGTTTTTATACATTTTTTTGTATATATCTGTGTTTGTTGATAGCACTTTTTACTAAAAATTACGGACTTAGTCAATCAAGAAAATATCCAATATTATTTGCTGCATTGATGTCGCTGCTGCCATAGACACTTCTTGCAGATACTTTATTTTCCAAGAAATAATAAATGTTTTTGAAGTGCAAATGTAAACAAAAAGTTGTAAAACTTACCAGCTACTGGCGACGGTTTCTTTAACATACACCATCGGGGCTTCCACTGTGAAAAGAAGAAAGTACAATTACTTCAAATAAAACTACTCTAAGTAATAAAATTACATTTTTATGAAATATTACTTACTTTTTTGCCATCTCGAAACTTTACAAGTCCCTCTACAACCAAGTTCATGTTGTCTGCCATATTGATTCCATTTTTGTTACGATGCGTTTCATTGGTTAGTCACCACATGAAAGGGAGGGGCACACCATTTAATTTTTACACGGTGCCAAGTGGAGTTAGTTCCGACCTAGAACCTCAATTCCATCATGTTTCATGAGATAGAAGTTACAAAAAACTATTAGCAACTTTTATGATAAGCTATCATTCGTTAAGCATACTTTACAAGATGTAAATATCAATTTATTTCATGTTAAACGGGCCTTATTTTTACTGGGTTTTTTATGATAAATCCTGGAGGAATAAAACTAATTAATAGATCTACGCTATATTAATATTGAACAGAACACTATAGAAGTTTGATTAATCAAAGCTGATCTCATTATCAATGTGGATACTCGCGATTAAAAGGAACTATTTTATTTACACTCCTTTAATGAGTCATAATTTGGTTGCATGTTTATTCATGCATGGTTGGTTGTTCCCATTGTTGCCACATCCGTCGAATGTGGTGAATGATAATTTATCGATGAAAACTGACATTTTAATATTGAGATACAATGTTTGATTTCCAGACCGTTGTAGTTTGTGAATGAGCTGGGCTTACATAACGTATGCATAAAAAAAATAGTCAGTTACTTGTAACAGAATCGTTGGTTTTAGCTACCTCGGGTTAATTCCTCTAGATCTGCCTTCTGTGATTAATTTTTGAAACGCCATTACATGGGTTATTTCCCTTCCTTTTATTCACGTCGTATGCATTGGACTTTTGTGTTTTCCTCCCTTATGAAATAAATAGCAGAAAAGGCTAGTAACTTTTTTGAGGAATTTAACCTGGATAGCTCAATAACTGAAATGTGGGAATTCATTAAATCCAATTTACTGCATATACTTGAAGAAACAGTACCATCAAAAATGTCGACTTCGAGATTTAATCAACCATGAATAAACCAGAAAATCAAACAACTGACTAGACAGAAAAAGAGAAGCTATGAAAAAGCCAGAAAGACTAAGCGTAAACCTGATTATGATAGATACCATCGACTGAAAAGCACAACTCAGAAGGAATGTAGAAAAGCCTATAGAGATTACATTAACAACATTATTAATCCAGAACTAAGCGCAAATCCTAAAAGATTCTGGGAATTTATTAAGAGCAAAAGACGGATCAGAACCTCAACATACAGGCACTCCTTCTTCCCATACAGCAGGATATGGAACAGCCTTCCACAACCATTAGTGGATAGTACCTCCCTGGATGCTTTCAAGCAGGAAGTACTGAGCTGCAGTATCCCATAATCGCACCATCAGACTGTTGTTAACTTGCACCTGTAAATATGTTTTGCACCTTTGTTGTCACACCCAATATGGACAATAGTGCGATAATACTCAATTAGAGGACTGCACTGTATTGGAAGAAGAAGAAGGAAATAAATTTATCACGAAACATTTGTTTACATCGTGAACGTAGGATCGAAATCTACAAATGAATGATATTACAACAAATATATCTTTCTACACGGGTGAAATATCTCATTAATAAAGAAATATTTTAAATTTCTATCGGGGTAGCCACAATGACAACTTGGTCAGGTCAACAGTAAGTGTGGATATATGTTGACTGCAGCGACACTACGGTACACTTATCGCTCTTCTTAGAGGTGAATGTGTAATGATCATTTTGGGATGCCATTTGTAACTAGTTTTTTATAGAATTATATGGAAGATTATCGTAAAAATATTTGAAGAAGCACATAATTACTATTAGCGAGATCGGGTAATGGATTTTACACTCTTTTATGGCCGGGTGTCTTCTAACACGTCCGCGTTGGATCAATATAAACCAGATCAATTTTCATTCTTCATTTTAAACCCACAGCGAGATGATGGCAGGTAAGAAAATATTATTACAAATAATAATGTTGATATATGTAAACACTCATTCTTGTCCATTCTATCCTTCTTCTTCTTTTCGATTCTTTAAAAAATAAAAAATAAAATTAATAAACATGACCGTTATCCTTGTGAGAATCCTGGTCGTTTCACCCCGAATCCCGTTCACCCATGGGTCGTTTTGCTCCTATTTCCATTCGCCCGGTTCGTTTCGCTTCTATATTTCATACTAAATGTATTCATCATATTTAAATTAGATTTTGATCATGTACTTAGATAAAGAATTTTCGCGATGAAAATAGCCGGACGTAGCCGTCAGAATTGCGGGATAGTGGTATCGGTGGTCTAGAATTGTGGGCTAGCTTCACATTGTTTTTATATACATGTATAGCAACACTGTTGTCAAACTCCATTCAAGGATACTTACTGGTCATGAAAACATAATACTAAGAGTACTACATGAACTGTCATTGGAAATGCAACCATCTTATAATATATCATTGACGGTCTTATGAAACAGGAGATTTACACGGCGTATGGAAAACAGCAACAAAATGTTAGCCAATTTTCTAGAAATGGAAAATGTCTGAAGCAGCTATCCATCAATTGGTATTTTTAAAATCTTATTTCAAGAAGTCGCACAGGGTAGATTTTGGTAGATTTTTAGTATATTGTTTTGCAATCTATCAAATAAAAACAACCCATAAAACAATTTCTGTTGCAATTTTGTTGGTGTTTTCCGTAAATTGACTGGACTATATCTTCAAGTTGACTTGTATTTGCAGTAAAATCGTGGAACAATAGCAACATTTCATATATAATGAACTACACAGATGCCACAGCAGATTCACACAACATTCAATGTTTCGCTCCATCATGGCTTTAGAGAAGGTCTGTCATGCGAAACTTATTGATGATATTACCGGAGACATTCATGAAGGGAAACAAACTAACTGTTTGATAACGGATTTTCTACAGGATAGCCACTTGATAACATCAGTCACGACTTGTTGGTACATAAATTATATTAATACGATACTAGAGGAAAACCAACAGATTGATTTTAAAAAATCCTTTCCGACCGAAAACAATCAGTAGTCGTGGAAGGGTCAAATATATAATCCAGTTTCCTTCAAGGATCAGTTCTGGATAGAGACTGAATTCCTCACCTAGTAAACTATTAGTAAACGTAGCACATGATCTTCCAGTACCTGAACCCTACAGAGATTGGGTAATTAATTGGTACAAAATAGAATAATCACAATGATGTTTCTTTAGAAGATTTGAAGAAAACAAGTCCATAGCAGTCCATTTTGGAGCATAGGGGCTCAGAAACCATAGACCGTGGGTATAAATATACTAAGAAAAGTTTGAAGATACCAAAGGGGTAATCAAAAAAGGACAGACAATATAATGGCCAAAAGAAAAAGGTCAAAAGGACAAATGATGATCAATAAAACACTAGCAGAAAAATAAAGAACACGAACCCCACTAAAAACCGGGGGTGAACTCGGGTACTCCGGAAGGATAAGCAGTTCCTGCTGCATATGTGGCATCCGTCGTGTTACACTTGTTACAAACCCGGCGATAGGTCACAAACGAGGAAATGACCGGGTTGTGATTACGACAAACGGAACATCCGTGGTCATTTGTGACACAGATATACCGTAACGGTTAACCAAGTAATTGTGGCGGGCGTAAAACTTTCCAAATGATGATTTCAGCAGTTTAACCTCTAGGAACCCTTGGTTCAGTAGCTTCCTTGTTAGCAGCAATCCTTTTTCAAGTAAATTGAAAAGAACCACAAGCTATGGAATATGGATCAACCGAGAGATGTATACTCCATCTATTGGTGCTGCTGGAATATTGAATTACTACATATAAATAGAAAGTTCACAACGAGGAAAATTTAAATCATCTCTTATTGTTAAGTTTCGTTCTTAACAGGCCCACTGTCAATTTCGAGGTGTAGGTCAAGGTATGAAGCACACATAGCTGTATCTGTGATATCGTTTATTACAAGTTCAGTTGGATATATTCATCAACAAAATCACCAAACTTAGAATTAGCCAGTGAAAGGACATCATCTGTATAGCGGAATGTCAATTTAAAGACGACCAGGCTACCTTCTTTTCCTCTTTCTTGAGAGGCTGCAGTATGAAGTCTGCCTCGAACGAATAAAGGAACAAGTCGGCGAGAAGAGTACAGCTGGTACCCATAGGAATGCCGACTGTCTGTTGAAAAACACACCCACCGAACATAACAAACATGTCGTCAAATCAAAAACTCCACTTAATTTGTGCAAACCTGAATCTACATATCACAATAATGCTTTATGCAATTTTTGACATATTCTCCATTGCTGTATATGTTAATCTTTGAACCCAAATAGACAATTGAGTTTTCATTTGTACCAGACTAAAATCTGCATTTCATATGTATGCTTCATTCCAAATCATAGAGGAGCTGCTGTTAACACAAACAACCCCCTTTCATTTGGCCCCAGAAAAGCTATCAACCACAATAAAGAAAAAATACCTAGTTCATGAATGTGCTACAAATCTCCCAGCCATTGCATCAATTAATAGGACTGAGAGTTATTCAGAAAACTTGCCAAAGTTGGAATTCAAATATTCTGAAATCTAATTATTCCATGTTACAGATATTGTTCTTCTGGTCCCAGAAATGTAGAATGAGTGTTACATGTAGGTACATTTTCCTTAAAAATCGAAGAGTATTTCTGGATATTAACCAAAGTTGGAATTAAAATATTTTAAAAGACATTTTCTACAGTTACACAGCTATTGTTTTTCTGGGTTTCAGAATATAGGTTACAAGGTACATTTCCAATATATAATAATTCTGAGGAACTTCCTTGATATTTATCAAAGTTGGAACTCAAATATTTGTAATCCAATTGTTCCACTTCATATGATCATGTTCTTTTTCTGTGTTCAGTGAGTGAAGGTGAGAGGTGATTGTTCATAATGTAGTTGTTGATATTGGTGGAATTGTTGATCACCACTGTTTAAACTTTCTTTTCATAGCTATTCCTGGTTTTTGAGAATTATATTTTTTTAAATTTATTCTAATGCAGCCAATGTAAAACTGGACCCCGAAGGTTCGTACTGCCCTGATTCTTGTGATCTTCATTTGTGCAAGCTTGAATCTTTATTGTTTTGCTACACTTATGATTTAATCATTTAAACTCTGGAACAGTTTTAAGTTGTCCCTCCTCCAAAAAAACAAAACAAACAACAATGGTATATAGTAGTCTACATTTATTTTTATGATATAACAGTGAAACATTAGATGTATTACATAAGGCACATGCATATCACAAGACCATCTGTTTTTTAACACCAACTAGTTTAGATTTGAAAAAAAAATTGCATTGTTTAAACATTTTTTAATGCTCATTAAAAAATTGCATTGCTTAATTATTTTAGAATTGAATGTTTTATTTTGAATTATGGTATATCAGAGTGTAAAAGACAAAAAACCAGTTCATTACAAACTTGAGAGGACACTTGTCAATTTTATATGCCCCTATAAAACTACAAATTAGTTCATTAAACAGTTCTATATACAATATATGTACATTGTCTGAAAATACAAAATTTATTTGTAGGAGCTTTAAAAACAGGTAGAAAAGAAAGTGCAAATTAATTTTATATTTAACAACAATGTACCTATATTGTGTTTATCCTGCAATATCAAAAAGTCCAAAACAACTGCCAAATTGTCGGAAAATAGCTGAAACAAGCGTCATTCTGAATGTTTTCAAATGTGTAATCTGTGATATCAGCATTATACTTTTACCGTTGTTTCCGTCCGTTGCTCAACAGCAATTATGTCAGTGACCGTATATAGCAAAAATTTATCCAATCAATGCAATTTGACTGCTCAAAGAGAATCAGCGCAGGATAAAATTACATTTCTGAATAACAATGTTAATATTTCATTATTATTATTATTGTCCAATAAAACAGAGGTACATGTGTTAGAAATATAAAATCAGGAGTGGGTACCAGTATCAGTTTGGTGGTGGTGAATTTTACTAGGTCATACAACATCAAGAAAATATGGCACTGTGAGGAATCTATCCAATCAAAAACGAGGATTCCTGTTAAAAATAGACTGAGTGTAATGATTGGGTAATTCTGTAAGTAATTAATGGTACTTTGTAGACAATGCAAATTTTTTTACTTACAAAATATTTGTCACACCCAAAAAACAAAAGTAGTACAATTTTGAAAACTCATTATTTAGTGACATTAGTACCGTTATGTGATAAAATACTATGCAATGTTACAATTAAAAAAATCATGTTGTGACTATACAACATTTTATGATGTTCAGTTGTATCTAGAGACAATTTGGTCTTAACATTCAAGAATTATTTTTTATGTAAATCAACAAAAATAAAAATAATGTAAACATTTATAACCTATAGTATGTTTTAGTATTTTTATGTAGAAGATAGTTTCTTATAAAATTTCTTTACATGAATTTCATATTTTGTTTTATTCGGTCCATTTGTGGTTTTCTGAAACTTCCACTTTAAAATAACGATATATAAAATCTTACTACAGATGCTCATCACTTTAAATGTTATGCAATTTTAAAATTGGTATTTGATGACTCTTCACTAAGAATGCAACATTAAGGAGTAAGAGCAATGACTAGTTGGCTCGGAATCAGGATAACGTGTACGAGTGGGGGCAGCATGTCCACCCGTGGACTGTTGTATCAGTGAGCTAGCACTATAAAAATCTAACTAAGCGTGTTGGTTTAGTACAAAAAGGACACCATCATCATTTCATCAAATATAACTTGTTCTTGCTATGAAATATTGCTCATATGGCATTAAACAACAATCAATCACTATTTAAAAATTACAATGAAAGCCAGAAATTATTGCAGCAGGTAAAATGAGTTTATTATTATATTTGTGTGTGTGACAAATATTTTATTTTAAATTTAATATTTAGAGTAATATTGTGATATTATTGTTATTTAGATAATTTTTTTTTTAATTTCTACATGATTAAACATCCATAATAAAATAGTTAATTTTAAACATGCATATAAAAAATGGAAAAAAAACCAATAAACAAAAAAAAACACCAAAACAAGTACACAAGAACCAATAAAAGATGATAAATAAAAGTCCTTATTATAAATATACATTCTATTCCCCGAGTCGGTATATAAAAAATGTAGGGGGTCGTCGTGGTCATGATCGTACATTAGTCACATTAACATCAACCTATGCCATCAATACCTTGATCAATTCAAACTGACTGCGTCGATATAACTAAAATATTGATGGAAATGATGATAAACACCCTTAAACTGAAAAAATGTATTAAAATGATCTAAAAACAACTATATGTGACTAGGAAATTTGGAAATAAACAAATTACATTGTCTTTGCTTGTTTCATAGATGTTTTTTAATTGATAGCCTTTGAAACTGCCATATATTAAGCTGCATTTGTTCCTGACTAAAACTTTGGTCCCAATTAAGTTCTTACAATAACTGATTTGGTATAGTACACAGTAATGTATAAATTTATAATACAAACAGTGTCCATCTTCCTTTATAATAATGAAGTTTAATAGAACTGTGCAATCTTTACGATTTCTTGTGTATCATACTTACCCTTGTTAGTTAAACAATTTTATTTGGTAAGATGTGAATCGTACAACAAGATTACAGTTGCTTAGACATATCTGACTATTATTGTTTTCAATACCAGAGAGAATAAAACCGTTGTGTACCAGTATTTTACTCTGATCTGCCAAACAAGAATTCATTATTTTTACCATCAAGATTTCAACATGTTAATATCTATAGTTTGTAAGTAATACAATTTACTTGTCAATTTCTAAGTGTAAATGTTACATACAAAAATTTACTAAAATTAAAATTTTTACATTTCTACAACAATTTAAACAAAAAATGAAAATCAGCCACCAAGAATGATCACCACAAGCATGAAACATATAGTGCTTAACAAAATTAATAGAACAAAGAGATAACAATGCTTGATTTCAGAATGTAAAATGATTAAATATTAAAATTAAAAATAATGAACATAAAATACCACATAGAGACCTCGCTAAACTATGATCTGACAACAATAGTGACCACCTATGAGTTCTAATTGATACATTTTTCTAAAAGATCATCAATGTATATATGGTCTGGGTACTATTAAAGGCACACACAGGCTGTTATTTTAATAAAAAAAAAAATATAAGACCTAAACTATGATTTAAAAAAATGGAATTTTTCATAATATCATATTAAATAGACTAATGCTAAACATTCAAATTCTTTTCACTAATTATGACATTATAACAGATTTTTTAAACCTGGCTTTTTGTTCAGAACATTTTATTAGTATAAAACATCGAATACTGGCAACTTTTAATATAAAAAAAATCAATTCTGACAGCCTGTGTGTCTTTAAGTGTTCATAGTTTTTTTTTATATTAAACTGTGTTCCACTGATTTCGATTTGGCAGGGAACATTAAATTCGTATTAGATTCGCATATAGTTTGAGCTCAAACATTTCATAGGTTTCTGAGAAGAATTTTACATGTTTAGCACTGAGAACTCTCTGCAATTATGTTATACAGTGGCATCCATCTTGGATTTATGATCTACCAATTTGATAAAAAGGACAATCAAAAATGATAATTCAGGTATAGTTTAAGTTCATAAGATCAAAGGAATCTGAGATATTTTTAACACTATTGCCACTGTGCAATCTTAATTATAACATGAAAGGATGTGGTGTAAATGAAGTTGAGAGAAAGAAAATCAATCATAAACTCCAAATACAACTCGTAGATAAAAAAAAAGAGCATGAGACTTATAGAAACAATTTTTGATGATAAAATGTACAAGTAAAATACAATCGACTATTAAATATGAATACATCATTTTTTAAATATATAACATTACGTTTCCCTTATATACAAGTATATGTAAGTTGATAATGGACATACATTTTTATGTAGTTTACAAAATGGGCTTAAAATATATAGTTTGGTGAAACATTTAAAGCATGCATAGTAGGATTTTCTTCCCAAAATGTTATTTATTTTTGGCATTTGTACAAAAAGCTTATGTGCAATGATAAACAACACCATCACAATTAAACTTATAGTCCTATGTAAAGATGTGTGCCACCCTTTCTACAGTGCAACAATGCATTCTGAATTAGTCTGATGAAATTGTATAAATAGTAATAAGTTTCACAAATTTGAGAATATAATTCGGTACATTTTGAAAATCAGTGGTTCTGATTTGATAGTACAATTTAGTCTACATTAATGTTTCACATTAACAAAGGGCTATAACCCTGAATCGTTAACCGGCACCACCAATTACAGTAGTCCCCCTTTTACAAGGTCACTCCTACCGAAGGCCATTCCTCTTATCAGGCCAGAATTCAGAGATAAAAAAATCCCCCCATGAGATGCCATGTTTCTTATAAGGCCACTTTTTCATTGTAGAGGATGTATCCTTATAAAGGGGAGACTACTGTAGCATACTTCTAAAATGAAAATAAACATCCTTTGACATTAAAGTACCAGAAGTTGCAGACTTACAAAGTGATAGATAAATACCAGTATTTATGATCCAAGGAATCAATCAATCTGTTTTTTATTATCTCTGCTGCATCCCAAATCTACATAATAGAGTTGTAATCACATGACAATAATTATAGAGACAAAGTGATGTATCAGACATACTACACGAAGGAAGCATAAATAACATCTTAAATATCACAACCACATAAAATGACATTGTATACTAAATGTTGTAATTAAAGTTTAAGTAATTAGGACAAACATGTAAAAGAGATATTACCAAACATTCAGTTTCACCTTAAAATACTTAATGGTACATTCAATACCGTGATGCTAGAAATGCTAGTTTTTACCGACAAAAATCTGTATTTAGTTCTATTGATTGATTGTTGTTTAACGTCACGTCAAATGAGCAGTATTTCAACTATATTCATGATTAGAACAAGTTCAAACATTGGGGTTGTCATCAGACAAATATCAACTTTTTTCCCGTCATTTGGTATTTTATTAGTGCATTGAAGTGGTTTTTTTTTAAAACATAAGTATTACTCAAAATATTACTGTCAAACGGCAACCTCTGATAAGTAGTTTCGTTGGACACAGAAGTAAAAATGTTCCATATTCACATCAATTGCAGAGGTCAGTTTATTTAATTTTGATAATTAAAACAGTAGGGAAATTCAAAATAAAATGCCTTTCCCTAAGTCTTTGAGATGCAAAGGTTAGATGGCTTCACATTTAAATTATTGACAAAATAAATATTTAAAAATAGATAAATCTATATAGTCAAACCTGCCATTAAGGTCACCTCTATTAAGCAGTCACCTGCATTAAAAGGTCACCTATTTCTTGTACTGTCATAAAAATCTTCATTTGAATTAAACCTCTTTTAAGAGGTCACCTGTATTAAAAGACCACTTTTTCTTTATCCAAAAGGTGACCTTTTAATACAGGTTTGATTGTACAATGTATACGATTTGTTTACGGATAATAAAATGCCACGATATAGCTGAAATACTTGTAAAGTTGGCATTAAACACCAATCAATCAATCAAAACCAAATAAGCTAAAATTACCCTGGCAGGTTTACTTGGCTAGCAGTAATTTGATTGCACAAACGTAAAAAATGAATTTTCACAATAAAGAATCAATTAAGGGGTTAATTTTGCACATTTAAAGGTATATCAGGGTCCTATGGTATTGTGGTAGTTAAAATTAAAAACATGGCAGCGAAAATCGATTGAAAAGGCATATGAATACACAGAACCATTGAACCTGCAGTACTATAGGATCGCACTATACAATACACATTTGTTGGCAGAGGATACAATTACAACTTTATAATGATGCAGAACACAATAAAATAATAAAAATTTCTATATATAATATTAAAATGATGTAACATATAACTATACATAAATCGAAGGCAAATCTTCTGGATTTCATGATAAAATTAAAACTATATTCAAAGATTAAAATAATCTCCTTTAAAAATTAAATTATGCAAATTTGACTAATACAAAATAAACTGATTCTCGCACAGAATTCATGATGACAGAAAAAGTTGGAATTCTAAGAAAAATTTACAAAATGAATGATATGTCAAAAATATATTAACAACGTACAGCTCTTGGTGCTATATAAAACATTAACAATATGTATAATGTCTTAAGGAATGATATAATTTCTGCATAGAATTATTTTGGATGGATTAGCTTTTTAAAAAGGCAAAAATCACATTAATAGATCAGAGATCAAACACCATTAGAATAGAAAACTATTCACTATTATTCAAATTTATTAATATGCAAGACTCGGATCGACGTCCAGCCTCTAATTAACGCCAAATTCTCAAATCCATGTCAGATTTCTACGTCACAGACATCTGCACATCAGATCTATGTCCTTTTTACAACTTCTCAAATCGGTGTCCAATTTTCAAATCTATGTCCTTGTTCAAATTCTCAAATCGGCATCCAATATCTCCAATTTATGGCCGTTTCTCACTTTCTTAAATCGACGTCCAATGACGTCACTGACGTATGCCTAGCCTTAACCAATAAATCTACCATAGATCTGAGAATTTGGAAAGGACGCTGATTTGAGAATACCCTTATATTGAACCATGGTTTGAGATAATGACGTCAGTGGATGCCAATTTGAGGAGTGGACGCCGATTTGAGTCCGGACACTGATCAGAGTCTATCAAATATAATACACACAAAATGAGAAGAAATATTAAAACTTCACAAAGTCTGTGTTAAGTTTGATATTAAATGTGTATACTTTGGCGAATAATGAAACTAGATGCATTTTTAAAAAGATCAATGATCAAATAGAATGCACCTGTCTACTTATTTAGCTTGTTGTTAGACATACATAACAGTAACCAAGTAATTTGCAAATTTTCCCAAAATCATTAGATTCTAAAAAAAAATGTTTATAAAAAAAACAGGTAAGTATTGGTCAAAACAGTTTCACCTTTCAAATCTGATTTTTACTATTAGCACTTGTCATCGTAATACATGTACAATGACTTTTTAATATTGTAATATTTTCAGGAATTTGCCAAATAGGCAGAATGTGAGCAAACTTTTATCACAATTAAATAAATCTCTTGCATACTGGTGACACAAGTTTCTTAATGTTTATTTAAACCAAGAATGGACTGAAAACACTAGTATTTCACAATTTCATTTAAATATTACGATATGTTGCTTGCAAACGAGATTGTCGAAAGCTAAAAACAGATGGAATCAATTAAAACAAAAAGTTTTCCCTGAGAACCTTTGCTTTTAAAATTTGAGCAGAATAGGATATGGAATGTTTACACAACTGAAAAAATTATTCAAGATCTAAAAAGAATTAAAGTTCACTTAGTCTTCCGACTACAAAGTCTCCTAACCAAACTCAGTTAGTGAGAACTCATTGCAAAATTTCAAACCTTTATGCACAACTATGAAGTTTCATTAAATCAGATAAAAAAAAATTGGGAGACTTAAAAATCTACATAATTTCACCTTAAGCCATACAAAATAGTTTTCGTTTCTTATGCCAAAATAGTGTGAGTGGACTGTATTTATTTTCAAATTATTTCTTGCTAGTCTTGATTAACATTATTATATAATATAAATACAGTATTATATTGTTTCCATTCCATCACTTCTATCTATAAACAATGTGGTGTGTGTGACACTCCCATCGCTTACATAATTTCTATAATTGTTCGTCTATTTTGGCTTTTAGAGACAACTTATATCATGTTATAAGTCATTAATTTAATCTATGTAATTTGAAATAGATAAAAATAAGCTTGGAAGCCTGAGAAACAAAAGTATTCACGCAACAGTATTTAATCACACTGGCATAGGTGTAAGAAAAAATGGATGATTTTCTGAAAATAAATTACATTTTCTTTAAAAGCTTCATCTCAATAATATTATATGAAATGATAAGATTGTTGGTTCAAAGAACATGTATAAATGAAATAATATACATTCATTTCAATACAAACAAATTACTGAATATACAAATGAAAACTCTAAAAAAAAACATTTGACACAATTTCGTTGAACAAATAATAAAAATAAAATAATTAGGTCTTGCTTTTAGTAGTGGACCAAATTGCTCAATGTGTGATTAAAAAATAGGTATGAATATAATTATGATCTTTCTACCAATACCTTTATAGATATGATATTTTCACAATGAAGCAATTCTTCATTCTTGTGATTTTACCCTTATTTTTTTCTTTTTTTTTCTTAATTAAAGTGAATCACCACAACAGGGGTACAAAAATAAAAGTGTTGACTATTTTTCTCCAAAGGGAGTATACCACCTGCAAAGTTAAAGCTAAAATGACAGATTTGGTTACTTTTTCATTAAATTTCAAAAAACAAAGATTTGGTAACATTTATTTTTAATTTCAAATACAAAAGAATGATAATAAAATGTAAACTTGAG
>JYMV01052063.1_pt1 | contig 14066 bp, 16 predicted proteins | sample 338911 | NCBI WGS metagenome assembly JYMV01 (sample SAMN03354496, study PRJNA234377) | hydrothermal vent metagenome | biome: Deep sea; feature: Hydrothermal plumes at the Eastern Lau Spreading Center, Western Pacific Ocean; material: Seawater | place: Tonga | collected 2009 | depth 2000 m m
TTTACGGGACCATTTTTATCAATTGGTATCCAATCTGATTTCAGGAATGGAAATTTTTGGTGATTTGGAGAACAGACTTCCCAATACTTTGAACTTGGGATTTGAAGGGGTTGAAGGTGATACTTTGTTGATTAGCTTGGATATGGCAGGAGTGGCAGTTTCTACAGGATCGGCTTGCAGTTCGGGGAGCGGACTGCCTTCACCAGTGCTGACAGCAATGGGCATACCTTTTGATAAAATTAACTCATCTATTCGTTTCAGTTTCGGTTGGAGCAATACAACAGCAGAAATTGAAAAAGCCGCTAAGATTTTGGCGCAAACCGTGTCGTTAAACCGGACGGGAACGGCAATGGAGGGAAGCAAAAAAATTAATGAAACCCCTTTAAAATTCAATCGATATAAAATATATTGAGAGGAGTAAACCCTTCAAAATGAGGTTGACATTTTTGGGTCAACCCCATATAATTCATTGATTATTAAGGGATAACTTATCCTTATTAGAATTTGATGGAGTTAGATATGCCGCCCGCCAACATTTTCACCCGCCTAATTTTAATTTTGTTTCTATTCTTTTCTTTAATTCTTAATGGTTGTAGCTATCTTCCTTGGGTTGGTGAAGAAGATGATGACCTGGCCTTTGAGGAAGATTTTCCGTTTGAAGATGAGAGAGAGATGGATCGTGATGATAGGCGCCATGGTAGAGATGATGAGTTCGGTTCCAGTGAGGATGAATTTTTTGCTGAGGATAAGGGATTCTCTGATATGGATGCAGGGGAGGACGGGTTTATAGAAGGGGACCCGGATGGCTTTGCCAGTATAGACCAGCGCACTGATAGGAATGAGTTGAGAGGTGATGTGGAAAGTCTTCAAAGTCAACAGGAGGCCCTAATCAGCAAGGTTCGGGAACTGGAAGAGATTTTGAGCGTCTTGGAGCCCAAGATCAATGCTGCGAGCGAAAGGCTGGAGAGTGGCATCTCGTCGGTTACAGATTCTTCTGACTTTCTGGAGCCTGAAGCGCAGATGGCCCGGCTTAACGAAGAGATTACCCGAATTAAAATGCAAAGAGCCCAATCTGCACCTGTCCACAAAAAGAGAGTACGTAGGACACGTGCAAAGAATCCCCCAGAATATGACAAAGCTCTGGCTGCTTATCGGAGCAGGAATTATGACGAGTCCATTTTACTATTCCAAAATCTGGATCTGAGCAATCCTCCTACTAAACTCAAGGATAATATTGCTTTCTGGATTGGTACCAATTATGTGGCACTAGAAATGTATGATGACGCGATCCTTCAGTTTGAGACGGTTTTAAATAAATTTCCCCGAGGGAACAAGGTGCACGATTCTCGTTACATGCTTGGTATGACCTATTCCAAAAAGGGGGAAACCAGTCGTGCGGTTGAAGTTCTGGAGGGTGCCTTGAGGAAAAATCCTCCTGCCGAAGTGCGTGGAAAAATCCTTGCCCAATTAAACCAGATTCAGTAGTTAGCCTCCTTACAACCTTTTGTTCCCACTTATCGGTTGAAGCCGATAGAGTTTTGGGTTATTCTCCTTCCACAATGGGCTGTTGTGTGCAGGCTTTTTCCTGTTGTCAATAACCTGACTGCCTGACCTGAAATCCTTCTCGTCCCCGGTGGTTTGAGGTCCTGTTTCTTCATCCAGAACTCTTTGTTTCCCTCGGTATGCCTACTGATTCTATAGTTATAGCCATTATTCCCGCGCGGTGGGCCTCCTCCCGGTTTCCTGGCAAACCCCTTGCCCTCATAAAAGGGAAACCGATGGTTCAATGGGTTTTTGAACAGGCCAGCAAAGCAGAAAGTGTCTCAGAAGTGATCGTCGCCACCGATGATGTCCGTATCCTGGATGCCGTGAGCGGTTTTGGTGGAAATGCCGTCATGACCTCGTTGGACCATGAGTCTGGAACCGACCGTATTGCCGAGGTAGTTCGTGATAGAGAATGTGAGATTGTTGTGAATGTGCAAGGTGACGAGCCGCTGATCCCTCCTGGGAATATTGACCTTATCGTGCGCCCTTTAATGGAAGGAGCTTCGGAATCGACAGTCACATTAAAGATTTTAATTCAAACACGCGATGAATTGATGGATCGAAATATTACAAAGGTTGTAGTGGATAGTTCCAATTCAGCTTTGTATTTTTCAAAAGCTCCCATACCCTGGGATAGGGATGAATGGGGCGGCGATTTGATGCAAAACTCATCGTTCGACCCCTTGAAGCCTTTCTGGTATAAACATATTGGCCTATACGCCTACAGGAAAAAATTTTTGATGGAGTTTGAAGGTTTACCTAAATCGGGTCTTGAGAAAATAGAAAAGCTTGAACAATTGCGCATCCTTGAGAGTGGATTCAAAATTAAAGTCGTTGAGACGGATCTGGACTCAATCGGTGTGGATTGTGAAGCGGATTTGGCGAAAATTGAAAAACGTTTGGCCGAACAGGTAGTTTTACCCCGAACCCAAAATCGATGAGGAACATTGAGTGAAAAAACGCATTAGCAGGAAGAAAGTAAAATACATCTTCGTCACAGGTGGGGTTCTATCATCTTTGGGCAAAGGGATTGCGGCGTCATCCATAGGCAGCTTGCTGGAATGTTCCGGCCTTAAAATAACCATCCTCAAGCTAGACCCATACATCAATGTAGACCCGGGGACGATGAATCCGTTTCAGCATGGGGAGGTTTATGTGACCGATGACGGTGCGGAAACCGACCTGGATCTAGGACATTATGAACGGTTCACCCATGCAAAAATGCGCCGGGCGAATAACATCACCGCGGGTCGTATTTATCACAATGTAATTCAAAAGGAACGCAAAGGAGAGTATTTGGGGGCCACAGTTCAGGTGATTCCCCATATTACCGATGAAATCAAGCATCATATCCGCTCTGTCGGCGATAGGGTGGATGTCGTAATCTGTGAAATCGGGGGAACTGTTGGCGATATTGAAAGCCTGCCTTTCCTGGAGGCCATTCGCCAGTTTCGCTTTGATGTCAAACCCAAGGATGTGCTTTATGTTCACCTGACCCTCGTCCCTTATATTAAAACCGCGGGTGAATTGAAGACCAAACCCACCCAGCACAGCGTTCAAAAACTGAGGGAAATTGGTATCCAACCGGATATCCTGCTATGCCGGACTGAGAAAAAACTTTCTAAATCCATCAAAGAAAAAATAGCCTTGTTTTGCAGTGTCGAGACAAACTCCGTCATCACCGCTATGGATGTCAGTTCCATTTATGAAGTCCCACTCAGTCTGGAAAAAGAGGGACTCTGTAAAATCATTTTGGATAAATTGGGGATGAAAGGAAAAGAACCAAATCTGGAGCGGTGGCAAAAGATAAACCAGATTTTAAAAAAACCGGATGGCGAGGTCAAGATCGGAATTGTGGGCAAATATATTGACTTGAAGGAGTCCTATAAAAGCCTTACTGAAGCTTTGATTCATGGAGGGATTGGCAATAATGTCCGTGTCAATATTGACTGGGTGGACGCGGAGGCCCTTGAAAAGGATGGAGGGTCGGTATTGCTGAAAGCATGCGACGGGGTTCTGGTCCCCGGAGGCTTTGGGGAACGGGGTATCGAGGGCAAGATCAAAGCAGTCCAGTTTGCCCGGGAAAACAAGGTCCCTTATTTCGGAATTTGCCTCGGTATGCATTGCGCTGCGATTGAGTTTGCGCGGCATGTAGCCCATCTCAAAAACGCTAACAGCGGCGAGTTTTCATCCACATCCCCCTATCTCGTTATTGATCTCCTGCCCGATCAGAATGCCAAAGGAGATAAGGGAGGAACCATGCGGCTGGGTGAATATCCCTGCCAATTAAGAAAAGACTCTAACGCCTACATTGCGTATGGAAAAAGGGAAATCGAAGAGAGGCACCGCCATCGTTATGAATTCAACAATATGTACCGCATCCAAATGGAAGAGGCAGGACTTATCATCAGCGGCTTGTCACCCAACGGCAATCTGGTAGAGATCATAGAATTGAAAGACCACCCCTGGTTTCTGGCGGGCCAGTTTCACCCCGAGTTCAAATCCTCCCCCATGAGCCCGCACCCCTTGTTCCGCGACTTCATTGCCTCATCCCTCAAGTACAGGAGCAATAATCATACGAGTTGAGATACTCGATCCATCCTTATAATTTCGCCAGATGCTTTAATACTATGGCTTGATAATTGTAGGAATTGACACCCGAGCCATTGTATCGACGCATGGCATAAGGCCAGTCGCAGGGAAAGTTTTTGCGAATCGGGACATTGGTATAAGAACCAGGATGGTACTGGGTTTTCTTGAAAGTATTTTTGGAGCCTTTGTAGTAGGGGGTTTCTTCTGCCACGATATCTTGTGACCCTGCTTCCAGCGCACAGTTTTTGCAGTCTGTTAAATAACCCGGCTCACCTTCGGTGAATTTGCAGGGTAGGGGTTTCCTTTGAGTTCTGCCATCGGCAAACCGGTCATCCGCGCGTCTTCCTCCAGGCGGACCCGTGACAAAGTGCTCAAATTTGTCCTTTAACTCTTCAATAGCTTTGCTTATGTTTCCTCGTATACCAACCATGAAGTTTTTGACTTCACTTTTTTTCGGCGGGTGATGAAACAAGGTGAATTGTCCCAGCCCATAACCGCGCGAAGTGATGATATATTTTTCCCCTGCGTTGGTGTCCATGCCCACCACTATATAATTGTCCTCATCCGCACCGCGGGGAACATAGAAGTGCTTGAGGTTGGACTCTTGCTTGAATATGGCTTTCAGGAAGGGAATAGGAATTTTGGTGGACTTCAAAGTGTCCAACTTTGTGGTAATTTTTTGGTTTTCTTTTTCAGGGTCTTTGGCAAATGGGAGCCTGGGATACTTTTCGTCATCCAGCATATCAGCAATGCACTGGGCCAGATTCTGGTCGACCACACCATCTACATCGACCACACGTCCTTGGTTGTAATCGACCACGGGTACCGGAGCATCTCCCTCATTCCGAGAACTTTCCCCAAAGTTGTTGAGCAGGTCGTGTTGCAGAGCTTTGACGGCACGCTCGGTTCCGCGCCCAAAACCACCATCAATCCAGCGATAAAGGTAACCCAGTTGCCGAAGGTCTCTTTGCAAATCTTTGATCTGGGATTTGGAGGGGGTTAAGCCATGGCGCGGATGACATCCTTCTTGCCTATGATGCCGACCAGTTTATCGTTTTCCAGAACGGGGAGGGTGTGTACATCTTTCTCAGCCATTATTGTAGTGATTTCGTTGAGCTCAGTATCGGGAGAAACGGTGATAGGGTTTTTGTGATAAATGTCTTCAATCTTGGAGCCGGTTAGTTTTTTTACATCGGATTCAAATTTCTTTTCGCTTTCTAAAAATAAAACCGCATCAAACAGGGCGATGACGGTGGGGATGTGAAGGTTCTTATTCTGCTCTATCAAATTGCTCTGGGTGACCACGCCGATAACCTTTCCGGCATCATCGAGAACGGGAACTCCGTTAAAATGGTTTTCGATAAATAGTTTGGACAGGTCGCTGATGGGTTGGTCCTTTTTCACCGTAACCACATTCCGGGTCATGATCTCGCGTGCCGTTTTCATTTGTTTCTCCGTTTCAGTAAGATTCGATTTTAGTCCGGCTTCCTTAAATTAGACACATTGCGTAGCTGGTCTATTCCCTTAAGGGAAGGGCGGGTTGGAATAGGTTTTTGGTTTCCCCTATTTTTTCGGGAAAGCCCTTTATTGGTTTTGCCAAATAAATTTTTGCAGAACTCAAAAACTGTTATCAAGAAACCGATAAATATCTCAATGAATTTGAAGGGCAATTCCTTTTGCATTTTATAGATCACATAAATAACCACAACAAGCAGGATAAAATTCGGTATCCAGACAGAGGTGTAGGAATGGATTTCACCGATTCTGCCCAAGTTCTGGGTCAAAATGAGGCCTACATAATAAACCATAATAATAGCTACGGTGACTCCAAAACTGCCTGATTTTCCTGAACGGCTTGATTTGATGCCAAGCGGGGCCCCAAGGAACGCAAAAAGCAGGCAGGTGAAGGGAATGGAGAATTTTTTGCTTAATTCCACCTCCGGTCCAGATGTGGGAAGTCCTTTTTCCTTCATTTTTATGATTTTTTCTTTGATTTGTGCAAGGGATAGTTCCCGGTTCCCAACAAGGGCTTTTTTCTCCAGCCTTTCTGTATCGGGGAGGCTGAGGTTGATATCGTAGCGGTCAAAATTCAAAGTCTGATAATCGCCTCCCTCATTGGTCAATTCATGGATTGTCCCGTTATTGAGTTTAAGTTGAATCTTGAGGGTTTCCCGATTGGAAAATATGACCCCCTGTTTGGAGGTGATGATTTGTGGAGTTCCACCCTTGCTGGTATCGGCAATGAACACACCTTTGAGCAATGAATTTTGCTGATGTTCTTTTACCAGGAGAATCAGGTTTTTGAAGTCCCGGTTGAACACGTTAGGCTTGATGTCAAGATTAGCCCGGTTCTTAATAATGTCGTAAATAAGGACTTTGTAAGACTGGTTTCCCCAGGGGAGAGCCCAAAACATCACTATGTTTGCCAGAAAATAGGCGAATAATGAAAAAAACAGGACGGGTTTCATCAATTGCAAAAAACTCAAGTTGCAGGCCTTCATTGCAACCCACTCATTATTGGCTGAAAATTGATTAAAGGTGACCACCGAGGCCATGAGGACGGCCATGGGAATTGTGATGGCAAAAAAAGAGGGAGATATATAGACCATCATCATCGTCATTTCCAAGAAAGAAACATTGCGATTGACGATCATTTCTGCCATAAACAAAAATTTATCCAGGTAGAGAACCATGGTCATGGCGAAAATACTGATCAGGAACATCTTCAATAATTCCCTGAAAATATATTTATCAATTATTTTGAAAAACATTAAAAGAGGTTGCCTTTGGATGATGTGGAAATGGCCGGAGATTTTGATAAAGAAACGAATGGTTTCTTTTTATAAACTCTCTCATTATACTATATCCTGACTTCTGGATCATATCTTGCCTTTTCAAATTTAATGCCTAACCCAGCCAAAAATTATCAGCATAAAAGGTTGCCCCACTGGTTGAAAACCCGGCTTCCAAGAACCCGCAAGTTTTTTCAATTAAAGTCCTTTTTAAAGGAAACCGGATTGAACACGGTTTGCGAATCGGCATCGTGTCCCAATATAGGCACCTGCTGGGACGCGGGAACCCTGACCTTCATGATTCTGGGCGAATCCTGCACCCGTGCTTGCCGGTTTTGCGATGTCCCCACGGGTCACCTTAATTGGCCCGATCCGGATGAGCCCGAGAAAGTTGCTCTTTCACTTTCACGATTGGATTTAAAGTTTGCCGTAATAACTTCGGTAGATCGTGACGATTTATCGGATGGCGGGGCAGGGCATTGGGTCAAAACAATTGGTGCGATTAGAGGTCGTTGCCTTGAGATCAAAATCGAAGCGTTGATTCCGGATTTCCAGGGGAATAGGGGGCTTATCCGGCAGGTGTGTGAAGCCCGGCCCGATGTGCTGGCCCACAATCTTGAAACGGTGGAATCTCTGCAAAGGCAAGTGCGTCCGCAATGTCGTTATGAATGGTCCCTCAGAACCCTGCAAACGGCGGCAAAAACCGGAGGTGTTATCGTTAAGAGTGGACTCATGCTGGGTCTGGGTGAAAAAAGAGGGGAAGTGATCCAGACCATGAAGGATCTTGTTGAAGCCGGGTGCCAAATCCTTTCAATGGGACAATATCTCCGGCCTGGAGGTCATTGAGTTCATTCACCCCGACCGTTTTGCAGAATATAAGGAAATTGGTGAATCATTGGGTTTGAAACATGTGGAAGCAGGGCCTTTGGTGCGAAGTTCCTATCTGGCAGATCAGCAGGCCCGCGCAGTGGGGTTAACTTGAATCCGCCAAGTACAAATAAGTAGAAGTAAGTAATTACCCCCTGTAAGCTCAAACTTTACGCACCGCAAATTAAGCGACCTGAAGAAAAAGACTCACTGTTTCATTGTAGGCTTCATATATTTTTTCCTTTAAATCAGAGAGCCTTATTTGGTCCGGCAGTTGGATTCTCTCCCACGCCTCCTCATCTATTATAGGAGGGACGGCACTTTCCCCACTACTTCCTAATTTCATGGTATTGGCCAGAATATCTGCAAAATAAAGAATCGATGTTTCCAAAGAATAATTAGGGGCAAGGTATGGTGGAATGCCGTTGTCTCCACATGAAACTCGGAGAGGTTCCATTTTTTTAAAAGCTTTCCGCCCAATTCTGTATGATCGAATCCCAGTTCATGGAACTCTGTAATATGCAGGGGCTTGGGTTCAGTATGGTTATCCAGTAGAATTTTCAAGGTCAATTCAGGGAGTTTTGTGCATAAAATAATCTGACCAATATCATGAAGCATTCCTGCAACAAAAAACTTCTCGGGCTCCAGATTCTCATTGTAGGAAGCTAGCTCTCTGGCTATCAGGCAGCAGGCAATGGAGTGCTGCCAGAAAGATTCCATGTTGATCACCGAATCGGGAATAGATTTGAACTTGTCTAGGACGACGGTGGATAGTATGAGGTCACTCAATTGATCGGTTCCAATCCAACCGATGGCATGGGAAATTTTTCGACTTTGCCCGGAAATCCATAAAAAGCGCTGTTAACGATTCGTAGTAATCGAGCCGTCAGGCCGCTGTCATGAATGATAATTTCCCCAATTTCAGCAAAGGAAGTGTTCTTGTTGCACATCGCTTCTTGAAATTGGTAGTAGACCCTGGGGATGGAGACAATAGAAAGGTCATTATCGAGTAAATCTTGGATATCCAAAAAACACCTCCAAGAGTTCTTGGAATAACCAGGTCTCCCCGAGCCTGAATATTGTTGGTTGACACTTCAAGTTTTATTGGTTTAGTAATATTACCATATGGATATTAGTAAGTAGATAAAAATTTACTATACCATATTTTTTTTGACCTAAATGTATGTTTATTTATGCATAAAGGCCACAGGGTTTAGAACATTTTACATAATAATTCCGGGAAATACATTTGGCACGCAGTTTGCTCATATAGAGAAACTAGGTGATAACGTCAAATATTCGTCTTGAGGTTCCAGTGCTGAACACGAGTCTTTATCTACAAAGTTTGAATAAATTGGATTCCGTTAGTCGTCTTCTCGATACTGGGAAGAATGCGAATTCGGGGTATTCCGATCCTTTTTATTCTGTTTTGATCAAACATCAACTAAATATGATTCGGGCTTGGAGTCCAGTTGGGGAAAAACTGGAGACGGGTATCGATCCACTTTCCCTTTCTAAAGTGCTACTCAAATTAAAAGGGTTTACAAGTTCGGCTAATACCAGGGAGACATTCAGTTCCTCCATCAATTCTAGACGGGTCATGCAGTCTTATGAGACCGCAAAAAAAGTGGAGGACGAGGGAAATTGGGACAAGCAATCTCTTAAGGCATTGACTGTTCGTATTGCTGTTAAAAATGGCATTCCTGAAGGGCTATTTCAAAAATTGATTCAAACGGAATCCGCTTTCGATCCACACGCAAAAAGTCCGCGTGGTGCAATGGGGTTGGGCCAGATTATGCCGGCAACGGCAAAAGAACTAGGACTGGATATTGGAGATGAAAAAACTCCGGGTTCTGTCTGGCATCCCGAATCGAACTTAGACGCATCGGCGCGTTATTTGAAAAAGCTTTATGATAAATACCAAAAAGAAGGAATCACCGGGGAAGAGGCTTGGAATTTTGCGGCGGGCGCTTACAATGCGGGGATGGGTAATATTGCCCGGGCCATCAAGAAGATTTCCCATGAGCCTGTCAAAACCTGGGATCAAGTAGCCCAAGTGCTTTCACAAGTTACCGGGAAATATTCTCAGGAAACCATCCGCTATGTGAATCGCTTGCGGGCTTAATGTGCTTTAGGTGACTTCTTAATCACTTCTTCTGCTTTTTCTATTATCTTTTCTTTCCAGTTAAAAATAAAACGATTCCTGTCTTCTAATGTTGAGTTGCGGCAATTTTCCAATTTCTCGCTGGAGCGGAGAACCTCATTGATCAAGGCGGTCAGGGTTTCTGGTTGGTCTACAGGGAAACGTTGTTCCTGACGGGAAATGATTTCCCTATTTTCTGAGATATCACTGACGAGGCAGGGAAGGCCACATGCCATTGCTTCCAGAATGGAATTGGAAAGTCCTTCAAGATAAGAAGGGAATACAAACAGGTCGCAACCGGGTAGAAAATCCAGAACATCCTCCCGCCAGCCAGTAAATATTATTTTTTCCTTCAACTCAAGTTGTTTTGCCAAGGTTTGTAACGAATGGAGCAAGGGACCTTCCCCAATTACAATTAATACTACTTTTTTTAATTCTATTTTTGCAAAAGCCTTGAGCAAACAATGCAGGTTTTTCCTGGGAATCAGCAAACCGGTTGTGACCACTAGGAAATAATCTTCTTGAAGCTCGAATTCTTTTAATATCCGTTTTCTTTGTTCTGGTTTGTCAGTATGTAGCTCGTTGATATTGTTGTAAAGGATTTGGATATCCTTTTTCGTGTTGCCGAGTTTAGCCAGTTCAACTCTAATAGATTCAGAGTTTGCCACCAGCGAATCAGATATTGCGATACCTGCTTTTTCAAAAAGACGTTCTATCATGAAAATAATTTGTGAACGGCCAAATGTATATTCTTTTTTCTCCTTCAGTGTGCGAATAAATGTAAGAAGAGGAGCGCCAGTTATCAATTTTGCCGGTGCGCACAAACATGCGTAAGTCAAGGAGAAGATCGATATCAGTTGTATTTTTTCCTTGCACGCTATCCAGGCAGTAAACCAGGGAGCTACAGCAAAGAAATAGATCCAAAAAAATAAAGTATCGTGATTTTTAAATGGGGTGGTGAGAATATGGGGAGTTAAGTTCTTATGTTTGTAAGGAAACGGTTCCAGGGCCGTTTGATTGATGGAGAATGGGCCATGAAACACCTTGATATTAGTGTGAAATTATATCTCTATTATCCATATGTCTATTTATTTATCAATAGGTTATATGGGATCATTGAGTATAAAGGAATGAGGTATTCTTCAGCGAAGTTTCCTTAAGCCCAGGGTTTCTCTAAACAGATGAGTGATTACAAAAAGCAGGTTTTCCTTTTTTTCGACCAGTCGGCGGAGGGTATAAGGCAACCAGGCATTTCCATAGGGGACATAGATTCTTACCCGATATCCTTTTTCTTTAAGTATTTTCTGCAGGTCCCGTCGGACTCCGTACAACATTTCGAAATAAAAGGATTCTGGCTCAATCTTTTCTTGGTCTATGAAATGCAGAAGTTTCACTAGCAGGTTTTCATCATGGGTTGCGATTGCGGGCTGATGACCTTCTTTTAGTAATTGGCAAGCGAGTTTTAAAAAGTTTGCTCTTATATCATCCATGGATTGCAACGCAAAATGGGTGGGCTCCTTATAAGCTCCTTTGCATAGTCTCAAGGAGATTCCGTTTTCAATGCAACGGCGAACATCATTTTTTGAGCGGAATAGGTAAGCCTGAATGGCTTGGCCAATATGGGGATGGGTGCGGTGTACTTCTTCACAAATTTCGAGAGTGTTCTGAGTATGGGCGGAACCTTCCATGTCCAAACGGATTGTGTGATTTCCCATTGACTGTGCTAATTGTTTTAGATTATCTATGCAGAATTTTCTATCAATATCCAAGCCCAACTGTGAGAGCTTGATAGAAAAATCGAAGGAATGGTTAATACTATCGAGCGACTCACATAACTTTAGATATTCAATTTTTGCGTCTTCCGCCTGCTGGCGAGTGGAAACGCTTTCTCCTAGAATATCATTTTGCGGATAGCGGGTATAGCTGTTTTGAGGTCAGGACCTGCAATAAAACGTTTGGCAAATGGGTAGAGGAACTTCATAAGGGGCTCTCTATTTATTTGGTAATTTTCTCTAAGGCAACTCGCAGGCCCTTATTTTATAAGGGCCGCTCATGGCCAAAAGTAATTTTTAGAGATGCCCAAAAATCACTGGACGAAAAGCATTTGCTTAATAGCAATATAGGTTTTCCAAACCTGGTTGTCCAGTCTTCTAAGACGTAATAAGATAGGAATGACGAAACTTTGCTTTTTGGGCATGGATATTTATAAAATACGTGGCATCATTAGCAAGTTTTAAAAGAGGAGAACAAAATGAGTTTAAGTTGTATTGTAACCGTTGGTCTTGCAGGTGTTATTGCCGTTACATTTATATATTACTTTTTTACCGAGTGGAACGCAGATTAATTTTTAATATGGGAAAATAAAGTGTTTTTGTTTAATTAGAAAAATATTGTTGAAAAATGATAATTTTTCTTGTTTCGTATTCAGGATAAGCTAGCCTGTCGAATAATCCCGAAACCGTATTTGGGTGAGGTAGATGTACCAGAAAAAATATTATCTATCCATTGTATCTGGCTGTCTTTGTGTTTTATTGGGAGTCGTCGTTCTGTATGGATGGTACACTCAAGCCCTTCCCTTAATTCAAATTCTTTGGGCCTGATGGGAATTCGTGAACGTGCTCTTATTTGGAAGGGTCATGTTGAAATAAAGGGAGTTGTGGGAGAAGGCACCCTGTTGAAAGTCAAAATTCCCAAATTAAACAATGATAAGTAGCCCCGGAAAAACTATTAAAATCATAATTGCCGATGACCACGCTATGGTTCGCAAGGGGTTGATTCAAATTATTGATGAAACCCTGGATTTGCAATTGATCGACCAGGCCGGTGATGGCATTGAGCTTTTGGAAAAACTTCCCGGTCAGGATGTTGATGTTTTGTTGTTGGATATCAATATGCCAGGTCAAGCCGGATGGGAGGTTATACATAAAGTTCATCATGACTATCCTAGTATTAAAGTTGTGATCCTCAGCATTTCCTCAGAAGAAAATTATGCCAAGCAGTTTTATAAGGCCGGTGCCGTAGGTTATTTGACTAAGGACAGTGCTCCGGAACAGCTCGTTGAGGCTATTCGAAAAGTGGCGGACGGAGGAATATATGTCAGCCAGAAGTTCGCTGAAAAATTGGTCAGTGGCCTTAAAAATGATTTGGACAAGGCTCCGCACGAAGACTTGTCTCCCAGGGAATTGCAAATCTTTTGCATGATTGGATCGGGAAAGACCCTGACCGAAATTGCCAATGAACTGAATTTGGGAATTGGAACGGTGGGAACTTATCGGAGCCGGATTCTCGCAAAAACCACCTTGAAAAATAATGCGCAAATCACCAACTACGCTTTCAAAAACAAACTTATCCAGTAAGTATTTTTCGCACAGTACAATTTTTTAATTTTTCTTTGGTGGGTTTCAGATTTTCAAGATTCAACCAGCCTCTATTTTTTGTCAGGTTTTCTTTTTGCCACTTGGGTAGTTTTTTGAGTGCGGACTCTGCTTTTAACGCGGAAGATTTGCTTCCAATTTCCTGCTGGAACACCAGCTTTAGCGGACCTTTTCCACGAAGAAACTTTGCCGATTTTTTCCCTTCTTCCTGATGTTCCGAAAAACGCCGGGAAACATCCTGGCTGATTCCGGTGTAAAGGTGACCATGGTTAGTCCTTACCATGTACAGGTGCCAGGGCAGAATTTTTGAATCAGAAATCTGGACGGTCATTTAAAGGCCATCACCCTGGCTAAACAAAGTTCTGAAATCTTCATAACCTTCTTTTGTCAAATTCTCCACGGCAATAAACCTTAAAGACGCTGAGTTGATACAATATCTTAATCCTGTCGGCTTGGGGCCGTCATGGAATAGATGCCCCAAATGCGAGTTGGCAGATTTTGACCGCAACTCAATTCTAACCATGCCTAGGGTGGTATCTCTTTCGCGGACTATGTTTTCCTGCACTAGCGGCCGGGTGAAAGAAGGCCAACCTGTACCTGATTTAAATTTGTCTTTAGAGCTGAACAGAGGTTCTCCAGAAACGATATCTACATAGATTCCAGGTCGCTTATTGTCCCAATACTCATTTCTGTATGGGGGTTCGGTACCATTTTTCTGGGTGACGTGATATTGCAATTTAGTCAGGTGATCCT
>JYMV01019434.1_pt1 | contig 14063 bp, 12 predicted proteins | sample 338911 | NCBI WGS metagenome assembly JYMV01 (sample SAMN03354496, study PRJNA234377) | hydrothermal vent metagenome | biome: Deep sea; feature: Hydrothermal plumes at the Eastern Lau Spreading Center, Western Pacific Ocean; material: Seawater | place: Tonga | collected 2009 | depth 2000 m m
CCACAAAAAGCAAGTCCAATCTGCGCTCTGAGGCATCGCGTTGCACCGCGACCTCCTCCTCCGGGGAAAGCGTGGAATTGAGGAAAGCCGCCTTCACACCGACTCCCCGAAGCGCTTGAACTTGATCCTCCATCAGAGCGATGAGGGGGCTTATCACGAGGCCCACTCCCTCCAAAATCTGAGCAGGGATCTGATAGCAGAGAGATTTGCCCGCTCCCGTAGGCATCACCACCAGGCTATTTCCCCCTTCCAGAGTGTGGTCGATCACGGACTCCTGAGAGCCTCTAAAGGTTGTGTAGCCGTAGATATTCTTGAGAATTTGGTATTTTGTTCGCATCTTGTCCTCTTGGGCCGCCGAAGATGCACGCCTCGGTACACCATGTTAAATTTCTCCACCCAAAAGGCACCCAAGCGGCTGACTCAAATAGTCACCAGGTGACACATCGAAGCGCTATCAAAAGTGAAAGAGTTGTTCTTCCCGACGGCACCCGCCCGGCCACGGTCATCGTAGAGAACGGCACCATCAAAACCATCGCCCCCCACGACTATCAGGGCCCTTGCCAAGACTACGGGTCCCTCGCCATTCTTCCGGGGGTTATCGACCCCCATGTCCACTTTAATGAGCCGGGCCGGACCCACTGGGAGGGTTGGGAAACGGGAACCAAGGCCGCCCTGGCAGGAGGAGTGACTACCGTGGTGGATATGCCGCTCAATTGCATCCCATCCACCAACAATTTAGCGTCGTTACGCCTCAAACAGAGATCTGCAGGTGGTAAGATCTTTTGCGACGTCGGCCTTTGGGGCGGCGCGGTTCCCGGCAATGCCGAGGACATCCCTGAACTCGTGGGAGCGGGCGCCCTCGGTCTCAAGTGTTTTCTATCCGACCCAGGAACGGCGGAGTTTGAAAACCTCTCCGCCCCCCATCTTCAAAAGGCCATGGAAGCCATCGCCCAGGTCAACTCCGTTCTTCTCATTCATGCAGAATGGCCCTCGGCGCTCAGGGGTGTCGACCCCACTCACGACCCGGAAACTTATGAAGCCTGGCTCAGCACCCGGCCCGTTGAAGCCGAATCGGAAGCAGTAAGACAGGTGGTCGAACTGTCCGCTCAGACGGGATGCCGCTGTCACATCGTCCACATTTCAAGTCCGAAAGTTCTGAAAGCCCTGGAAGGGACCGATCTTTCCTGCGAAACCTGCACTCACTACCTCGTGTTCGCTGCCGAGGAGATAGGCCGCCAGGCCACCAACTATAAATGCGCCCCACCTATCAGAAGCCGAGAGCACCAAGACGGGCTGTGGAGCGCTCTGGGAGATGGTCGAATTCAGATGATCACCTCCGACCATTCCCCCTGTCCCCCTGAACTCAAGAACAGCAGCTTTCTCGAGAGTTGGGGTGGAATCGCGGGAGTCCAAATGCTTCTTACCGGCGTTTGGACCGGAGCCTCACAGCGGGGATACCAACTCCACGATCTCGCTCGATGGCTTTCGGAAGCACCCGCCCGCCTTATCGGGAGGGCGCATGAACTCGGATCGCTCGCTCCCGGCCTCACGGCCAACATGGTGGTCTTTGACCCGGAAAAAGAGAGTGTCTGCCAGACCTTATACCACCGCCATCAGGGCTCACCTTATCAGGGAAAGTCGTGGAAGGGCGAAGTGGTGGCCACCTACCTTCGTGGTGAGTGCGTCTACAACAATCGGAGTGGCCATTCCGCCACTCCAAAGGGTCGCCTTATCTCCAATCACCCATAAGCACGAAGGGCGCCCAATAAAACGGATGCTTAAACTTTTCCGTGTGGGCGACTTTCAATCCAGCTTTTTGCAGAGCTCGCGCTCTTGTGCTTCCATTTTTGAGTTCGCTGTAGAACTCTTCCATAAGGAGCCGGGTAGACTCATCCGACACCGACCATAAGCTTGCCACCACACTGGGACTGCCGGCGTAGCCGAAAGCATCTGCCATCGACTGGAGGAGTTCTGAACGGGGGAAGTCGTTGACCAGGGCCGTTTGGCAAGCCGACAGAGTCACCAGGCGAATGTCTTGCCCCAGGTCCAGGCCCGCAATCTCGCTCACGGCAAGCTGCGCATCTTGACCGGAGCCCGCCAGAACGAGGTGATTGGCTCGCGGATCCTCCGAATCGAGAATGCCATGGGTGGCGAAGTGGAGGTAACTGACTCCCTGATCTCCCAGGTTCTGCAGAGCGGACTTTCGGGCTTTCTCCCCGGTAAAAACGGAGGCGTTAGGGAAAAGATCTTGGAGAGCCTTCACCTCCAAGAGCGCGGACATCAGACTTCCGTCCGGGTTTCCAAAGGCTACCAATTTGCCCTGGCTCCCCCGGCTCACCTCGTTGTCTAAGATGTCCAGATCCGAGGATTTCACCAGAGAGACTGTTTGAAAGCGCTCTATCAGATACTCTGGGGTTCCGTCCGCTCCCGAGCGCGCCAGGGCCTGAAAGGGCACATAGAGCAGACTTCCCGTGGGCACCACGGCCAGCACTTCTTTGCCCTGGAGCTCTTTTTCTATGGGAGCGATCAAATAGCGATACAGGGCTAAGGACTCCTCTTCAATATCACCCACTCGACACAGCGAGCGGCGAAATTTCCCGCCCAAACGAGCCAATTCCGATTCTTTCACAGCCACCTGGCGTGTCTTCAAACTGGTCTGATCCAACAAGAAAATATAGAGCACGTCTTCGGTGGGAAAATATTGAGCCACCAGGGTGTTCTTGGGAACGTATTTCTGAACTCGACCGAAGTTGACCGGTCTGATGGCAAGGCGTTCAAAAGACGGGTTAATTCTGTAAAGCACTCCCAGGGAATTATAAAACTCGGCTTTGGTACTCGCCAGGAGCTTTGTGTTGGCCTCTACGGCAACCGTCTTCAAGCTGTCCGGAGCGGACGCTCGCAACGCCTCGCCCTCACTCTGCAGTGAGCGAAGTCGAATCTGACCACGTCGCACCTTCTCCAGAGCCGCTCCCAACTTGCTGTCTCCTGCAACGCTGGGCACGACCGTCGCTTGAGACTTCATCTGGGCCAAACGTCCCAGGACGGAGAGAACTTCCTGGGGGGAATCGTTCTTGGCCTGAAGCCTTGCCAATCTTTGATAGGCAGGCTCGGCGCTCTCCTTCAAAGAGAGAGACGCCGGAGCCCGGGCACCGAACTCCACCACAAAGTCTTCCACCTCCGTCAAGCCCTTCTTGAGCGCATCGGTGGCTTCTTTTTCTCGATTGAGACGAGCCAGGAGTTCCCCCCGGGCCAACAGGGCCTCGATAGAACTTCTTCTGATGCCGCGTTTCTGACTGTTTCTCAGGCTCTCATCGATGAGCTCAAGGCTGTCCTTGGCATCCCCTCCGGCTGTGTGGGCAACCAGAGCGTATTTGGGCAAAAGGCTCATCAGTTCCCCATGCGAATTGCCGCTCAGATTGTAGAGTTCGATCGCCTTCTCATAGGATGCCTTCACCCGCGCGGCCGACTCTTTGGTCAGGGGCCGGCTATTCCATGAAGTGTTATGACCCATCTCCTCGTGATATCTAGCGGGAATGTGGGAAAAGAAACCGCGGTCCAAACTCAGTTCTATCCCGCTATCGCGGAAAAGCTCTTGACCAACAGGTTGAAGCCGAGCCTTCAGCTCTGCCAACTCTCTCAAGGAGGCTTCGACCTTAGCGAGATGGCGTTGTGATGCCGCCATGTCGTCGCCTTCACGCGCCTGGCGAGCCAGTTCGAGTCGTGTCAGGAGATGGTGAAAGTAGTAGAAGGTTATCCATTCCGGATTGAGCCGCTCTTGCTCGCGTGGTGGTTTTTCCACACTCTCTCGCCCCAGCCGCTCCAAATCAGAGAGACTTTTGTCCTGAAGTGATATCAGGGTTTTCCTTTCCGGGTCGGATTGGGGCAGAGAACGAGCTATCTCGTCGGCCAGAGTAACGAGGTCCTGGGCCGACTGAGCCGCCGGCCGACTCAGGTCGCCGCCCTTAAGGCTGGTGGCGACGGACCAGAGTTTTTGGAAGCGGGGGACAAAATTGCGGGCCGTCTCCACGGGGTTGAGCTGATACCCTATGACCAGTTGAGAGGCTCCGAAGGTGAGTTCATCATCCTTTTTCCTTGCGGTGGCCTGGGCACGATACTGTTCGGCCTTGTTCAACTGGCCTGTCTTAAGCGATGCGTTCACCAGGGCGATCAGCAGTTGATTCTTCAGTTCAGGGTCGCTCACTTGTGGGAAGAGCCTCTCCCCTTCTCGCAAGGACTCACCATAGAAACCCCGAGCCCCGAGAAGGCGAACCTTCATGACCTCGTTGGTGAGTTCGCGTCGTTTGAGGCTCTGAGTGAAAGTCTCCAAAGAACGTAGCAGCGGCTCACTCCCTGCTCCCAATTGAGCCGCCTCCAGGGAAAGCTTTCGGAGATCCTCAACAGCCTTGACGGACTCAGGCGATAAGGGCTTGTAGAAAAACTCAAGCACCTGGGCCAGAGCTTGCATGTCCTCGACATAGGCGGCAAAGTTCGCCCGATCCAAGACCACAGGGAGCTCGGCAGCATCCTTCTGCATCTGCTCCAAGGTGGTGGTCAAAGATGCCGTGACCGTTTGAAACCGATTCAGAATATCTGATAGCTGGGAGTTGCCAGGTTCTGGAGCGGGCGACGACGCCGCTTCAGCCAGAGGGGTCCCCACCCAAGTCTCAGCGGGCAATAGTTGACCGCTCTTGGACAATTCATCCGTCAAACCAGGCTGGTTGCAATGCAGCTTCAGGATCCTGGCTAGGACATTGGCATAGAAGACAACAGCTTTCCTCTCCTCCGGATCCTTGCTCTGAGCGGCCTGATCGGCCAAGTCTTTCACACTTTGAACAGCCTGGACCGGATCGGCCTGAACTTCTGCAATCATGCCCTGAAAGTCGCTGGCTTGGATATGGACCATCATTTTTTCCAGAAAAGCTCCATTTTGAGCCATGGCTGGACAAACGATGAACAACAGCAGTAAGAGAAGAGAGTGAGGAGCGAACCGATTCATGGGGGCCGGGTTCGCCGATGGTTGGAAAAATCATTGAGACCGCCCCGGGAGGAACTGGGTCCCGGCGAGGCGGTTCGAGAGCTATCCTCTTGACTCCATCTCGGCAATCTCAAGCAGGTCGTCCATGGGCTCCCGAAATTCTACCGCCAGCAGAAATCGATGACCCCAAAAGACGGGATGAGAGCGCTTCACTCGAGCTCTAACACCGGATACAGGTGCGTAGCGCGTGCGGAAATCGAGCGTGACTTCATGGCCGACGCTCACATGGAGAGGACTGTCCAAAAGCGCCCCGCCTCGGGAGATATCGACAGTTCCCCCTTCGGCAGGTTCCTGCTGGGGAGAAGCGATTTGAGTGGACGCTCGATAGGGAATCCTCGGGTGGACTCTTCGTTCATTCGTATTCATTGTAGCCTCCTAAAGTTACGACCTGTCCCAATTCCCTGATAAACTTTTGTGGCAGCACGTAGATGCCGCGGTACCCCCCGAGCCAAACATAGTCTTCATTGGTGTGCAGCACGAAGTAGGGTACGTTCGCTTTGAGCTCCACCTGACTGGGGTCTCCTGAACTCTCCCAGAGAAACGCCGCCTTCTCTCTACCTTCGCCCACAAGCATATCGGTCTGGCCTTGCTGGATGGTCTGCACCGAGCCGGAAAAAATCACCGGCCGGGAGAAAGTCACCGTTGCGATCTCCACCTGGTCCACTGCGTCGGACGAGAGTTCTGCGGGGCTCTGCGACGAGCTTCGTGTTTCCAAAACGGTCTCATCGGCCGCTGAGGGAGCGCAAAGCAACCCTGCCAACAAGACGGAAGCGGCGGATTTTCTAAGCAGCATGATGTTTTCTCCTATCAATCTGGCCGCCCCCTACGGCTATCTCTGATAACATCATGCCGGGAACGGCCAGAATCCATGAGCATCCATGGTCTCGCAGCTTACTATCCCAGGGTATAAAGAACGGCAAAACGGGGAGAGCCGAAGCTGGGGAGGACCTCCCCCGATCCGGTTGAAAATTTTGGACCAACCTTTCCAAGGGAGAATCATTTGAAGCCACAACTGGAATTGAACCAAGAATCGGCCCAAGCTCGGCTAGAAGCACTCAATAGCGCTACGGAAAGCGAGTTGAGAGAGCTGTTCCACCAGGTTTGCCACTCCCAAAAGTGGGCCACCGATATGGCTCGATGTGCACCGTTCGATAGCCTGGAAGACCTGAAGGACCGCGGGGAAGATTGCTGGTCCAGGTGCCAGGAACCGGACTGGCGAGATGCCCTGAACGGTCATCCCCGAATCGGCGAAAAGTCGCAAAAATCCGGGTTGTCGGCGGCCTGGTCTAAAAAGGAGCAGAGTCAGGCTCAGAGTGAAGATGCCGAACTGATGGAGCAACTCAAAGAGGCCCAGGAGCAATATTTCCGAAAATTCGGATTCATCTTCTTGATTTGCGCCACCGGTAAGAGCACGGAAGAGATTCTTCACGCGGTGGAAACAAGGTTGCAGAACAGCCCGGCTCAAGAGATCCAGAAAGTGGCTCAGGAGCAAGGCAAGATTAACCAACTCAGATTGGAGAAACTCATCACCCCATGAGTGCGATCACAACCCATATCCTGGACACCTCCGTCGGCAAACCGGCGGCTAACGTCAAAATTCGCTTACAGTTCTGGAAAAATGAGAACTGGACAGAGGTGGGAAGCGGCACCACCAACGACGACGGTCGAGTCAAAGACCTGGTCAATAGAGATTTTCCATTCACCGCCGGACGCTACCGGATCGACTTCGCCGTCGCCGACTACTTCCAAGCCCAGGGCACGGAAGCTTTCTACCCCTACGTGGAGATCGTCTTTGAGGTGAAGGACGCAGACAGCCATTATCATGTGCCGCTGCTCCTGAACCCCTTCGGCTACTCCACTTACCGAGGTTCATAGTTCTCTCGAAAGAGAGGCTCGTTGATATCTCTGATGAATAAACCATGAGATGCGGAGGGACTCAAAATAGGGGACTCGAGGATTACCTATAGATGAGCGCAGCAGCCCTGGATTGGGCGAATTTATTAGTACGGTGGTTTCACGTGATCGCCGGTATTTGGTGGATCGGAAGTTCCCTCTACTTTGTGACCTTGGACAACTCGTTCAAGCCTCCCAAAGAGCCGAAAGACGGTGTGGACGGAGAGACGTTCATGGTGCATGGCGGCTTCTACTACCTGGTGGAGAAGCGCTTCATGCAACCCGGAAAGATGCCGGATCGGCTCCTGTGGTTCAAGTGGGAGGCCACCTTCACCTGGATTAGCGGCATGATGTTGCTGGCCATTGTCTATTACTTCACGGGAGGTTCCTACCTCATCGACTCCAAGGTCGCCGACATCACGCTGCACCAGGCCGTAGTAGCTTCCTTGGGGCTTGTGATCGGTTGCTGGCTCCTGTACGACCTGGTGTGGCAAACCCTGGGCAAAAAGAGCGAGAAGATCGGAACGGCCCTCTCACTGGCCGGTCTGGTCGGTCTGGCTTATGGTCTGACCCATCTTTTCAGTGGCCGAGCCGCTTTCATCCATTTCGGAGCCGTTCTGGGAACCTTGATGGTGGCCAACGTTTGGATCCGAATTCTGCCCGGCCAACGAAAAATGTTGGAAGACGCTCTTGCCGGTCGCACGCCGGACTACTCTCAGGGCAAATACGCCAAAGTGAGAAGCGTCCACAACTCCTACATGACCTTCCCCGTCATCTTCATGATGATCTCCAATCACTTTCCCAACACCTTCGGTCATCAGCAGAACTGGCTCATCATGCTGCTTCTCTTCGTTGTGGGAGGCGGAGTTCGCCACTTTCAGATCTCCGAAGAACGAGGGAACCCTGCGTACTGGGTGCTGGCACCGGCCCTCCTCGCTCTGGTGGCCACCGTCACTATGACTCTCCCCAAAACCAAGACGGTTGATGTTTCGGAAGCCGACAAGATCCCGTTCACGAAAGTCCAGAGGATCATTCTAGAGCGTTGCACTCCTTGTCACGCTTCTCAACCCTACCCTCCTCCGGGAGCCAAGTATACCGAGCCGCCCAACGGCGTCGTTTTTGAAACGGAAGAACAGATCCGCGCCATGATTCATAAAATAAGAGCCCAGGCTGTCGACTCGGCAGCTATGCCGTTGGGAAATCTTACCCGCATTACCAAGGAGGAACGTAAGCTTCTTGGGGAATGGATCGATCAACAAGGAAGTGGGTCCTAGTATCAAGGTTTCAGGCTTTCAAACAACTCCGTTGCCCCGAGGTGGGCTTCTGGTCCAGTGGGACGATTTCGTGGCGCAATTAGGTGCCTATCCTGAAACCATCAAGGACACACTCAAGGGCGAGACCGGGGTTCCCAACCTTTTCATTCAGCCGGAATCCCTCTTCGACATTCACAACGGCATCTCGCTTGCCGAATTGGAATTCCCCCTTTACTACAACTACTACGTGAAGGGTCGCAAACTTCGCTTTATCTGCCGACCGGAACAGAGTCGACCCATCTTTAGACTCCTCAAAGAGGCCGTCTTCGGTCCAAGTTCCTTTCACCTGGAGCGAGAGTTTGCTCGCGGGAAACACTCCTACGGTTTCCCCGATCTCAAGGCGGAAGCGGGCTTCTACAAAAAAGTGGACGGGCGTTTGCTCAAATTGGGAGACTTCATCGAGCCGATCACCTGCCGGATCAACGAGTCGGTGGAGGTGGACAACACCAAAGTCACCCTGCTCCCCAACGATCGTTACAGATTTGAACGCGAAGGAGAGATCAAAGAAGTCCAGTTCAAGCCTTTGCCCACTCCCAAGTTTTCCCACGACGGGAGTTCCCAGTTCAAGCCTCCTGAATTCGGAATTACCGTCCTAGGGGCCGGGCATGGCTTCGATGTCAACAGCCGCACCTCCGGCTTTATAATCTGGATAGGAGGCCGGGGCCTCCTTGTCGACCCTCCGGCCCACACCACCCAATGGATGAAAGCCCGCAATCTTGACTCCCGACTGGTGGAGGATATCATCCTCACCCACTGCCACGCCGACCACGACTCGGGAACACTGCAAAAAATTATGGAGGAGGGGCGAGTCCGCCTTCACACCACCGCTACGGTGATGGAGAGCTTCGTCAGGAAATATCGAAGTCTGCTCGGCTTGGATTCAGAGGAATTGGTGAAGCTTTTCGACTTTCAGCCGCTCCTGGTGGGCTCCAAGCTCAGTATTCTGGGAGCAAGATTTCGATTCTGGTATACTCTGCACCCTATCCCCACTCTGGGATTCGAAACCGAGCACAAGGGCAAATCCTTCGCATACTCATGCGACACGCTCTACGATCCCGATGTCTTCGACCAACTCTTTGAGCAGGGAATTCTCTCCGAAGAACGCCGCCAAAGCTTGCGAGACTTCCCCTGGGACGCGGACGTGATCTTTCACGAGGCGGGCATGCCTCCGATTCACACGCCCTTGAAGATCCTCACCAAACTTCCGGAAGAGGTTCAAAAGCGCATGTACCTCACCCATGTTTCTGCCGACATCCTGGGAGAAGAGCGTCGCATCAAAGTTGCTCCCACGGGTCTTGCCAACACCATCACGCTGCAGGAGGAACAGTCGCTCAAAGAGAGCGAGCAGCCTCTGAAGCTGCTGGACATTCTCCTTCACGCGGAACTTTTCGCCGACTGTCCCATCGAAAAAAGCCTTGAGTTCCTCAACATAGCCCGTATGGTGGAAATCAAGAAAGGAGAGGAGATCATCACTCAAGGAGAGTGGGGAGACCTGTTCTTCTTGGTATCTCAAGGGGAGGTCGGGGTCTTTAAAGAGGGAGAGTTGGTGCGCACCCTCAGGCGCTATGACTATTTCGGAGAGATGGCCATCGTGCTCGACGCACCGCGTCACGCCACCGTCAAAGCGATGACCGATCTGGAGTTGGTCACCATTGATCGGAGCGACTTTATCAAATTCATCGCCAACACCGAACTCCCGGGAATCCTTCATCGAGTAGCACAGAATAAGCTCAATGATCTGTGGCCGGTCATGAAAGCGAACAGAAGCCTCAATCCTCTCTCCCCCTTCCAGCGGGGCCAGCTTCTATCTATCCTCGAACCGAGAGACTTCAAATCGGGAGAAGTCCTCTTCACCGCCGGCGGCCTTCCTTTGGACATCTATTTGGTAGCCCAAGGGTCGGTTCGGCTCATCTCTTCCACCCGAGGCGAGTTTATCGCCGGTCGCGGCGCCCTATTTGGTAGATTTCCCGAAAAAGACCGACTGGTCACCCACGAAGTGTCGGCCGTGGCCGCGGCCGACGGTCAAGTTTTCACCGCCCCTCTGAGCAAGCTCAGAAGTTTTTTTCGCAGAAATCCCGGAACTTTTGTGAGGATCAGCCGGATCCTCCGACAGGATCCTTTCTCCGTTTCTACCTGAAGAGTAGGGAACGGCCCGGCCCACTCGAAGGGCTCTTCGGTGAGCCTGGACCAATTCATAGAGAAGTGTTCAGAAGCGGGGAGTGTTGAGTCCGAAGGGGCGTTCTCTGTAGACAGCCTGGCTGCACTCCGAAAAACCCTCGCTTCTGCCCTACCCGAACCCCATTACTACCTTTTTCAGATCTTGCAAAGCCTGGTGGGAGCCCGTGCCGGGTCCATCAAGGTGGCCATCGGTCGTCGAGAGAATCGAATGACCTTCACCGATCCGGAGGGGATCTTCTCCGATCTCGCCAGCCTGGAATCCCGTTTCCAAAAGGGGCTCTCGGTGGCCTCGCCCTCTTTGCTCGATCAGATGATGAGCGGGCTTGTCACCTCTCTGGGATGCCATGTTTCCAGTGCCGAACTTCATTACGGCCGGGAGCGACTCGTGGTGAGCGTAGATGGTGTCAAGCGAGCGATTCTGGCCAAAGAGGTGACCACTCCTTTCGTCATCCTGAGACGTTCCTTGGAGAAAGGATTGACCTACTCCTGGAGCCGAATCTGGGGCGCTCGCAAGGAAGAGTTCCGAGTTCGCAAATCGTTTGAACACTCTCCCATACCGCTCAACATCGCCGGACTACCCACAGTCCCACGAAGCAACTGGCGAAGAGGTTTCGAGGGAGACGGACACCTGGCCCTGGTGGAGGTGGCGATTTTATCGTCGAAGCCCAATCATTGCGGCGAGAACCTCGATACGCTGGAAGCGCTAGAAGGACATCCAGGCTTCTACAGTTGCCGACGGGAACCTGAGAGCGAAGGCACCGATACGGCCGTAGCGCCCAACCTCGCCATGCTCTGCCTGGACACCGACCTCAACCCCGTTGCAGGAGAGATTTCAGCATCTCAATGGAATGAACGCAAGTGGACGATCTGTTTCACGAACTGTGGTCACGCGGAGGCTGAATTTCTCATGATTCGAAACGGCTTCAGCATGGTGAGAGAATCGCTCCCGGTGAGTCTCCCAGGAGTTCAGATTGTGGGTCCGGCCGACGACCTGGACGTGGATGCTTCCGGATACAGGCTCGTCCATAACGAGAAGCTTGAGGCTCGAAAAGAAGAAGCTAGAACTCTGATAGACAAGATTGCCCGGCAACTGTCGCGCAAGGCCCTGGAAGAGGCTGTCAAACGGGCCGGTGGCGATCCGGAGATCCTTTCTCGAGATTTTAGTTGGCTGCGTTAGAGCCGAACTTCTGTCGGCAAAGGCTCTCATGATTTCCTCCCTCGACCCGGTCGGCTGCAAAGCCTTCGAAGTGGCGCTGGCCATCGACCTGTTCCAGGAGTTGGACAAAGCACCGGGCACCATTGTTGAGCTAGCCCAAAGGTGCCGGGTCTCGACGCGAGGGTTGCGTCCGCTCCTATTTCTGTTGGCCTCCGTTGGATGTGTCAAAGAGCAAGCCGATACGTTTCACCCCAGCCCCGAACTTAATCGGTTTCTCTCAGAACGTTGGCCCGACCAGAAATCCCAAGCACCCCAGGCCGGGGACTGGGAAAATCTTGAAAAGGCTGTGCGAACGGGTCGGTGCGTTCGCCCTCCCATCGAGGGGGCCCAAGACGGTGGCGAATTCTTCAGCGGTGTGGTGGAAACGCTTTTCGGTCTCCATTTCGGTTTGGCCAAAAGCCTCGCCCACGCCCTACCCTCTCATCCTCTCAAAGTTCTCGACCTTGGCGCGGGTTCTGCTGTCTGGAGCCTCGGTCTTGCAGTTCAACGCGACGATATTGAAGTTGTGGCCGTCGATCATCAGCGAGTCCTTGAGAGTGTGACCCGCAAATTCGTGGCCAAAAACCAGATGGAAGAGCGATATGTCTTACGACCGGGCGACTATCACGAGGTGGAGTTGGAACGAGAGCATTATGATGTCATCTATCTTGGTCATGTCATACACTCGGAAGGATGGGAGGCTTCAACAAGCCTCCTGAAGCGTTGCAAAGAGGCGCTGGCCCCTCAAGGAACAGTTGTTATCGCCGAGTGGGTGGGGTCGACGCCCCGCGCCGACGATTACCACGCCAACCTTTTCGATCTGAATATGTTGATGTTCACCGAACACGGATTGGTGTTCGACGTATCGGAGATGGAAGAACTGGCGTCTCGCGCCGGATTTGGTCGCCTCCGGTGGGTCAAAGGTGCAGGCAAATACCCGGTGCTCTTCGCCTCTACAGATTCTTAAGAAGCCGCTTCCACTCTTTCCAGGCTGCCTCACGCGCCATCTTATTTCCCTCGGAGGCGTCCGGTGCGATACCGGCGCGCATGAACCCGTGACCGCCGCCTTCAAATATCCAGGGCTGGTAGTGCTTTCTCAAGTTTTTCATAGCCTCTTTGGTCTGCTCCAAGGTGGCGTTCACACGAGCATCGTTTTCGGCATAGAAGCCGTAAACGGGAGCTGAAATACGGGCCAGAGCCTCCTTATCTTCAGGCGCGGTGCCGTAAAAAACAAAAGCCACTTCAAGGTCTTTCTCGTTGGTGGCAAAACGAAAGCTCTGAGAGCCTCCCCAGCAGAAACCGGCCACGGCAACTTTCCCATCGGAGGCGGGCAGATTCTTACCGTACTCAAGACATGCCTTGAGATCGGCTGTGATCTGATCGGGAGGCAATTCGCCGATGGCTTTCCTGGCGGCACTGCTGCTTCCCAACTCGGCTGTCCCCCCTCCGTTGGGAGCCGAGCCGGACAACAGATCCGGGGCCACCACGATATACCCCTCGGCGGCAAGTTGGTCTGCCATCAATTGGGCCCAATCGGTGAGCCCGAAAATCTCGTGGATCATGAGGATGACCGGAGCCTTGTCCGCTCTCTCTGGATAAGCCACCAGAGTTCGAACTTCTCGGTCGCCGTATTGAACCTTCACCCATTCGAGGTGCCGAGGCGACTCTTCCAGACGCTCGGAGGCCCAGTCCTGGGCCCACAGATTCGAACTCAAGCCTAGAAAACAAAGAAAAATCAAAAAACGCTTCATAAGTCCCGCCTTTCTATCTCAAGGCTAAGGGACCTACGAAGCGTGTTGGAGGACCGGTTGGATGTGCTATCCCTTGTCGGCGAGCTTCTTGAGCTGTTTTCCTACAGCCTCAAAGGCGGCTTCCACCGACTGGTAGACGGCCTGTTGGCTGGACTTGGGATGCTCGACCGACTTGCAGGCGACCAGTTCATGGCGAGGAGGTACGGTCAACCGGACCTTCACTTCCCAGGCTTCATGACTGGGATTGCGGTGACTCGACTGTTCCATGGACACCCGACATCCCACGATACCGTGATGATATCTTTCCAGCTTCTCCAATTGATGGCGAATCATTTCATCGAGAGCCTCGGAGGCTTCGAAACCGTGGTGAGAGATTTCAATATTTTTCTGCAAAGTGGCACCTCATTCTAGAACGTCTTATTGTCTTCACGTCTCTGGGATCACTCTACTCCGCAGGGCCTTCAGGAGATATGATCCCCATCATACCGAGAGCATGTTAGGCGCGTGACCTGTGGAATTGAGAAACTTCTGCAATTCCGCCTGCGAGAGGACCAGAGTGGACGTGTTGACCAGGGGATGACAAGCCACTTCCCCGGCTTCTCGAACATCCTCATCCAAAAAGAGTTCCACCTTGCCCTCGGAATCGTTGATCAGGGCAAGAACGGTGACGGAGCCGGGCTCCACTCCAAGGTGCTTTC
>JYMV01049705.1_pt1 | contig 14063 bp, 4 predicted proteins | sample 338911 | NCBI WGS metagenome assembly JYMV01 (sample SAMN03354496, study PRJNA234377) | hydrothermal vent metagenome | biome: Deep sea; feature: Hydrothermal plumes at the Eastern Lau Spreading Center, Western Pacific Ocean; material: Seawater | place: Tonga | collected 2009 | depth 2000 m m
TTCAATTCTTCACACGTCCTGCCGCCATATTGTCCGTGGATGCTGCGATTGATTGCACTCATCACTTCGTCAAAGCGGCTTAAAACTGCACTGAAGCGAGCGTGCTCATGTGTCAATCAATGCCGGTTGCCGCAGGTGTACTCGGCCTCCTCCCAGCCGTCCCGGCTGTGGTAGGCCCACCAGCTGTGTTCCTTCATTGAGCCAGGAACCCGGGCGGCGTGGCCATCGAGATACGACAGGGTCAGGCCGTTCCGGTGCGGCATTTGATCGGGCTTGTAACACGGCAGCTCCCAGGTCAGCGCCGCGATGCTTGGGCTGACACAGTCGCTGGCCCGGCGACCGCTGACCGGTCGCCGCACTTCATACGTGTCCCGCACCTTCTTGAGATAGATGTGATTCCACACGTAGGTCACGTGGTCGTTTTTCACGAACAGTTCACCCATCCACGCCACCCGCGAATCGTCCGTCCGGACACCCACCGGGCAGGCAAAAACCGAGCGGGGCAACCTTGGCTCGCGGCGCCGGCCCGGCCCGGGTGCTCCGGTGTTCTTCCCGATGAACGGCTCGAGCAACTCCGGCATCCAGACCGAGTCCCGGCGCAGCGCGTGGTCCCGGCCCCAGGCGCGTCCCCAGTTTTGGCAGAGTGGGAGCCGGCCGTCGTTGTCGAGAACGTACAGGCTCGCCGCCAGGCCGATCTGCCTGGCGTTGTTCAGGCAAACCGCCTGGCCGGCCTTGGCCCTGGCATTGGCCAGGGCCGGCAGCAGCAGCGCCGCAAGGATGGCGATGATGGCAATCACCACCAGCAGCTCAATGAGCGTGAACGCCTGCCCCGATCCGGCCTTCCCTTGTCCGGTCGATGGCTGCCATGTTTTGCAGGGGAGCATGACGAGCTGCATCAGAAACCGGGCATGCGGCTGGAGGTTCGTTCAGCCAACCAAAGCATGTCGGGGTTGTTGCGTGAATATTTGTTCAACAGAAGCTGGTTGTCGTAGCGCACCGGTGGCGTTGTGCGTGAGTCGATCCACTTCCTGAACTCGGAGTGGCCGTCGGCAAAGGAAAGCGTGCCGCTGCCGCTGTGATGGCTGGCCGGGTAATCGATGATGCGCGCCTCATGCATCCGGCCGGAGTCCACCATGCGGACGGCAAAGCCGCCCCCGTTGATGCTGTCCGGGTGCTCGTCAAGCAGGACAAACAACCGGGACGGCTCGGGGTTGTTCAAATCGGCCATCTTGCGGAAGGTGCGGTACGGCGGCGCCGGCAGCCAAAAACCGGTCTTGGGCAGCCCACCCTGTGCGTGCCAGGGGCGACCGCCCAGGGCCTGGTTCATGGAGACGCTCCGCACGCGGCGATGCGTCCGCCCACCCACGGCCACGGCGCTCTTGTCAGCCGGGCACCTGTAAACGCCCGGCGAAGACTGGTACGGGGCAAGCCTGGCATGTTGCGGATGAACCAACAGGAGGATGTTGGTGTTGTCCCTGTTGTTGGCGCTGAAGTTGAGCCAGCCGGACACCCAGGCCGCCGAACCCATTTTGCCGGGGCGGCTGCCCACTTGGTTGTTGCTGCTTTGGTCATCCTCGGCGGCGGTCAGTGCTCCGTTGTTTCCCTCGGCATACAGGATCCAGGCCAGCTGGATTTGGCGCAGGTTGTTCAGGCAGGAGATGCCGTGCGCCTTGGCCTTGGCGCTGGCCAGGGCCGGCAGCAGCAGCGCTGCCAGGATGGCGATAATGGCAATCACCACCAGCAACTCGATGAGCGTGAACGCCTTGGAAGATGAACGGCTTGTTTTCACTCCACAAAATCGGTGCGTGAGGAGGCTACCCGCTTGGCCAAGCGCGAGAAACATAAATTTCGTGGTTCCCTTTTTTGGGTTATCCTGACCCGCAGATGTCGCAGATTGACGCAGAAACCATTTTAATCTGCGAATATCTGCGCAATCTGCGGATCCCTTCTCATTTTTCCAAAGCGGCAGGGACTGCCGCACTCCACGACGCTGACGCGTTGCCCGGACGCGCTTGGCCAAGCGCTCCAAAGAAAAAGAGGCCGGGCACTTTGCCCGGCCTCTGGTGTGTGTTCTCTTTTTGGTTAAACCAACCAAATTAATTCTTGGCGCGGCCAAACTGCGCTGCCTGGTCGGCCTGAAGCGTCAACGGACTCGTTGCACCTTCCACATCCGACCACGGACCATTCACCGAGTCCGCAGACTGTAACGTGCCCCCAAAGGTCACCGTCACCGTCCCGTCACCGTTGTTCACAACGCTGATCGTCGGCGCATCATCACCAACCACCTGGTTGAGCTGCACGTAGTCAATACCCATCCAATTACCGCCACCCTCCGCATTATAATTGACTCCTTTAAGGGTGATGATGTTGTCATAACCGAGCCCTACCTCAGCGTTCACATCTGCCACACTAAAAGGCTCTGTATCATACGTCTGGCCCAGTTGATCGGGCCGGATGACGATCTCAGACTGCACCTGCACGTTGTTGACATACACCTCGACACCGTACCGAGCATCAGTCTGACCGTCAGTGTGAAGATTCAGAGCATCATAGCTCACAGTAAGCCGATCCGTTGGCTGAAGCGAGTCGGGCAGGTTGAAATGATACCGAAGATCATTGTCTGTACCGGCAAACGCGCGCTCGGCCGCCTCTTCATTGACCTCTACCAGACCGACCGGCTCGTAGTCGCCATTGCCAGCAATCACAGTCGAATAATCACCCGCCCAATAATAATCATCGTCCGCCTGCTGAGCGACTTCGGGACTGGCCGGGTCTCCTGGGAGTTCGTTAACGCCGGCCTCCTGCATAAAGGAGGTATTGGGCCCGCCACCGTCGCCGGCGGGCCAGCCATCATCGTTCCGGCCGACCGACCAAGGCAACTCGGGTGGCAGAAGCGGTTCCGGCACGACCAATCCTATCGCTGCAAAGTGGGAAGCAACTTGCTCCTCAGTAAAAGCAACTTGCTCCTCAGTAAGTGCAACATCATAAACGATTGCCTCGTCAAGCAGGCCCGTTAATTTATCGTGCGCATTTGCGTTGGTTGTATCCCGGCTAAGTGTCATCATTTGCAAATCCACCGCAAATGATCCCTCGGCCAAAAGTGCGCCGTTTTGATAATACTTTGTTACCCCTTCGGCTGTGACAAATACAATGTGTGCCCATTCCTCGACTGGAGCCACCGCACCTTCAAACAAGTAATCTGCGACACCATATTGCGTTACCCCGGCAACAGAGTTGCCCCATGCCCTCAAGCGAATTGAGGTGTTGGGTCCATTGATGAGGGCCTGTGAGGTGGTGTCATTTCCTTTATTAACTATAAACTCCGCAGACCACTCTTCAGTTATGGTGGCGCCATCCCCAAAACTAACGAAGTCGTTCGTATCGGGATCAGCCGGGAAAAACGCTGCCTCTCCGGCACCTGTGACCCCTTCCTGACCTGGCTCGACACCACCAATATATTCACCGTCTACACCGCCTGACCCGTGGTCAACCAGGGTAGTGCTACCCTCCGGTTCATCAAATTTATACCAATGAACCGGCGAATCAGCTTGTATAGCAGCATCAAACGGGGAAACGACCTCCGTGGCATCAAAAACGATCCTGAAGTTGTCGATGAATTGATTGGCATTGGCGCCGCCCGTCCGTCCGCCGAATGCGACCCGAGCGTTTTCGATGGGCGCAAAGTCCTCAATATTGACGCCGTCATGAATCAATTCGTCGTTGTAGAGGAGGGTGAGGTCTCCGCCGGAGGTCAGTTCGATATGAACCGGCCACCAACCATCGGTGTCCAATGTGGAGGCGCCCTGGGCTCCCATCGCCTCTCTGGCAATAAGAACACCTCCCCAGAAAATGTCGATCGCGGGTGCTTCCCCGCCGCCATTATCCCAGTTGTCGAAGCTGACTATCAGTTTCGAACCTCTGCCTTCCTCTGAGAATGCCTCAACCGGCTCAAGGTCATCGGAGATGGCCATGCTGATACCATCGGCCTGTGTAGCCGTTCCATCGGCTATATAGATGTCGAAGTCTATGGTGAAACTTGAGACTGTCCCGATCTCCGGACTTAGCCATCCACCCAATTGACTGCCGAGATTTCGGGTCAACACAAGCGCCCCGCTGTCATCAACTCCTTCATCCTCGCTATGTTCAGAAACCCCGGCAACCTCGGATCCCTCCGGCAAGCCATCGTTGAAATCCCAAGTGATGCCAGCGGATGTAGGGATGCCATCAGAGGTCAAACTGGCTACCTCAGCAGCACTAAGGGCACGTTTCCATATGGCCACGTCGTCCATTAGCCCCGTCACCCAGTGCGACGCCGAGCCGCGCAGGATGCCACCTATGGTGGTGGCATCTACATTGGAGTCACCCTCCGCCTTGGGTCCAATTTCCAAGTCATCCAGCACACCGTCGACGTAAATGCTGCGCTCAAGATCTTCCTGCACAAACACCACATGATGCCACTCATCATCGAACGGCTCGGCAGTGGAGAATATGTGACCGACAGTGGGTCCTCCTCCTATCCCTCGGATATAAATATCAATGGTTCCGTCAGAACCGTTGTTTCTGGTTCCGATATTAAACAACGGGGTATTATTGCCCTGGGTATTGGACTCGGAGAACAAACGCAGATCGTTCTGACCCGTCCCGTTCACCTTGGACCAGAACGAAACAGTGAACGAATCATGCTGGTTGGCGGGCAGGTCATCACCCTCATCGTTCTTGCGCCACAGGAGTGTCTGGTCGGCATTGGAAAAGGAAATCGCATTGCCGTACTTGCCCTCCACAACGTTCGAGTCGTCGATATTGGTCATATCCATGTCGTAGCCACCAACCACGTCGGGAGTCGTTTCATCCTGTATTTCGTCCAATGGCCAATGGGCAATCAAGCCACTGGCCAACCCGGTAGCATCAGCAGGCTTTGTAGCCTTCACATCAAAACTCCATTCGCTGGAGCGCTCATTACCATTGGATTCCTTAAAGGATACGATGGCTGTATTGGCTTCCGCCGCCAAGCCACCATCAGGGGTATGGCTGATCGTCACGATGTCACCACTCCTGGACACATCCACGGCAACCTCTTGCCCGTTCAGGGTCATCTTCACTGAAGACTGATTCACCGTGGTCGCTGAACCATTTTCAATCACAACTTCAATCGATGAGGCGGATTCAACCCTTTTCTGGCCCGGAGTCGGCGTGACCGAAACCACCGCTGCACGGCCGGTGGATGCATCTCTTTGTGTTATTGATTCATCCACAGTCGCCCCTTTCGGGGTATACGCCTTGATGGACCCTTCCACGTCAGGATCGTTGATCAGGACCTTCTCTCCATCTACCATGGAGAAAATCTCAATGTTTGCTCCGCCGCCGCCTTCGTACCAAAGAACGCGGAACGGATACAGGCCGGCTTTATCAACGAAAATGTCAATAATGGTATCTGATGCACCTCGACCGCCATCGAAACCCCCGATTTCCTGGCTCCAAATGTCGTTGAAGTTGGCACCGATGGTGGCCTTGAAACCATCGTCAGAGTTTACGCCCAATGTATAAGCACCTACATCCAATTGCAGCAATGCGAGGTACTCGCCCACAATGCCATCTGTGGAATCATACCATCCAGGAATACCAGGAATATACTCATCCTCGTAGCCGTTGTTGGAGCTGAAGTTGCCCGCTGGAGCCGGCGCATCCTGGTTCTGGTTCACCCACTCAACCCACACCGGATAGTAGGACCAACCCTCCTCTGCCTCTATATCCGCCTCGTTCAGCCACGGCTCCTCATAGTCCGGGTCAATGTACTCACCGTTAAGCTGCTTCTCGGCTTTGACCGCGGTGTTGCCATGCAAACTCTCTCTTCCGGTTTGCTCAGTGGAAATCTGGGTGATATTGGCAATAAACCCGGACTCACCCTTAATCGAATCGGATACAATCGAATCCGGATTTAAGATTGTATAATTCGGAACCGAAAAGGCCAGTGTCTTGACGTGAACACTGCCCTTCTCATCCGAATAGGTCAGTTCAATGTTGTGTGCACTCCCTGATGGAAGCGGATTATCGCTAGAATACGCAATGGTCGTCACTCCATCGCTCTTCGACTTGGTTACCGCTACATCCGCTCCGTCAAACTTGGCCTTGGCACTATCAACATCAAGACCGTTGCCTTCCGCGTCCACCAAGGAAACCGAAAACCCACCCGCGGTCCCCTCGAAAGCAGTGATGATCGGTCCGGATGGCTTGAACACCTTGACATAAAAGTCATCCACCCAATGTGCCGCGTTTGCTCCACCGGTACGTCCGGCAAACAACCACTGCGGCGCCGTCAACGCCGGCCAACCTAACGGCAACTCTTCGTTGATCATCTCGTATCCCTTGTAGTTGATGATGATCCGACCACCGAACACCTTGAGGCTGAAGTCAACCCACTCTCCGTGCGTCCACATGAACACAAACTCTCCTGTCTCGGGATCCTTGAATTTTTCCTCTGCCTTGGCAGTGGTCACACCGTCAAATTTCTGGCGGACAAACAGACCGCCGCTCCATGCATCCTGCTCTCCATCACCCACTTCTCCTTCAACTCCATTCCACACGTCAATGGCAGGAGCCTCTCCCCCACCACTGTCCCATGTGTCAAAACAGATTCGAATACCGCTCCCGGTTCCTTCCTCTGGCAATGCAATCGTATCCGGCAGGTCATTCCCAATGCTTAGACTCCATCCATCTGCAGGACGGTGAGCAGGACTCGTGTCATCTGCACTCCCACAACAGGTACTGTCGGAAATGTACAAACGGAACCCCACCTCAAATTCCTTGAAGGTTCTGCCATCAGTAATATCCTGGATCTTCATCGACCCATTCTGGCCATTCAACGCATCGGTCACGTGCAAAAACTCATTTGGCTCATCCGATTCATCCCTCTCGTCAGGACCAATCTCTGCCACACCAAAGAGCTCTGCAGTCTCCGGAATTTCACCGTCGGAGAAGTCCGTCTCAAACGAGGCCAGCACTTCCGCTGCCGTCAAGGTCACCAGCGCTGCATCCGGTGCAGTCTTGCCAAACACGATCATGTGCGGTCCCCAACCACTCCAGCCTTTCTGGCCGGGCGTGTCCTTGTCACCGTCGTTCACACAGACGCCAAACCCAAACTGTTGTCCCACTTCAAACTTGGCAAAACCAAATGAATCCGGGGTGAAGAGCGCCTCGTAGGTGGTCGTCTTTTTGGCGTCATCACGAACCATGGCCACGCTGTAGTTACCCGGCCCTCTTTCCTTGTCCGCAATGATCCCCGCATCCCCGCTCTTGTAGACCTTGCCGCTCTCGTAGCCGTCCTTGATGCAGTAGTTGTAAAGGTGGGTCACGGTGGAACGGTCCGCATCGGTCAACCCCATCTGAACACCGTCTCCATTCCAGGCATTATTGGCCGCGTGCTCGTGCTCGTCATCGGTAACAACGATCCCGAGATAGAGACCATTCTGGTCCCAAGCCACGGCGATTAAGGTCGTGTGGTCATCAGGACCACTCCATGTGCCACCGGCATACTCAGCGAATGTGGAATAGGTGACATCACCTATGGTCGAATTACCCTTGCCTGTCTCGCGCCCATCACTTGCCTCAAAGCGAGGTTCAATGAAGGAAACTCCAGCCCAATCAGACAGGTCACCATCGACTTCAATGGATTTCCTGTCCGCGTTGTATCGTTCGTAACGGGGTTCTATCCCGTTCTGTGCCTGAGTTGTGGTGCAAAAAATCAGTGCGACAGCACCGACAATAACGCCAGTAATTCGTGTTTTCATAGTCATATTTAATCGCTAGTTTAAGTTGAGCGGCGGGGAGAATCCAGAATAACAATATTACGGTCAAGTGTTTATATCGCAAAATAGCATAATAATTTCGAGCATATTGCGGGTTTATGGAGATTTAAGAAGCCTCCAAGCAGATGAACGAGACTAAAGTTTGCAGGAGGTGATGTTTTCCTCTCTTTTTCAATTTGCCTGACTCGGCAGCCTCTAATTTATACTGGCGGGGATGCCCCCCTGCCTGCCGGTCCCGGACCTTGAGCGCCCTAGAAAAACAGGCATTTACGGCACCTCGTAGTCATTTTTGTCTGATTCGATGGGAATAACCTTTTTTGTTCCATTCGACCACTCAATTTGAATCGATTGAGGTCGCTGGCCAAAGCCCAAAACCTGCTCAGGGGCACACTGGGCCATCACCCCGTCGCCCGAATGAAACCAACGTCGGGGCGACATGGAGCCATCCGGATAAACCAGGCGAACCCGAGCGCCCAGGCGCCGGGCCAAGGAATTGTTCGCTGCAAATCCAACCCGAATCCCCGGCTTCCCGGCCTGGCCAAGGTAGACCAGAGTTTGGCCAAACGTCTGGGTCGCGACGATATCGGTTCGGCCGTCGCGATTGAAATCGACCACCGAGGCGTTCCGGCTGTCACCCAGGATGGCCAAACCACTGCCACCGGCCCGCACCGGCTCGAACCGGCCATCGCCTTGGCCAAGCAGGATCATCCCGGCACTCGAATCCAGCCGCCCCCAGTCCGGTCGAAGAGAATATAGATTTTGGCTCAGCAACAGATCCTCGCGGCCATCGTTGTCGAAGTCAGCCACGTTGATGCCGGACGTCGGACTGAACTGCGCCGGATACGGCAATGCCCGGCGCTCGAATTTCCCGCCGCGGTTCAGGAACACCGACGTCTCAAAACAGTTCAGCCGAGTACGCCTCAGCCCGTCGAATGAATCCAAAACCTTCGCCAAGTCGATGTCTGAAAACTGGCGGTACATTGCCGGCAATCTCGCACGGTCGACAACGTTGGCGTACAGGTCCATGTCATCAACCGGCAAATGCACGCTCCCGCGCTTGATGGCATACAGTGACAATCGCGATTTTCCTCCTCTTCCCAAGTGGACAATACCGTCGGGGTAGAGTTCCATCGGGCTGTTGCGCCCGAGATTACCTGCGGCAAAATCGATACGACCGTCGTTGTCAAAATCCCCCACAGCCAGGCCCTGCCACAAGCCAACAAACTCGAGCATCCCAAACGCCTCACTGACATCAACGAAACGGTCGCCGCGATTGTGATACAGGCCGATAGCCCCCAAGTCACGTGACACCAGCAGGTCAGTGTCGCCGTCTTCATCCATGTCAACCAACACCGCACTGGTCACCTGGCCAAGCGCACCGAGTGAATGCTCCCAATCGACTGCGCGCCGAAACGATCCCGATTGATTCAAAAACACCATCGCCCGACTTTCGGCTGGATGATCGTTCAGGGTGTTCTGCGTAATATAAATCGCGTCTGCAGTTCCATCGCCATCCATGTCGCCACGCAACGTCAGTGCCGCCGGCTGAGTCAACGACTCGATCGCCGGAATTGTTTTGTTGAGTGCCCCGACAAAATTCGGTTTGCCCTCGATGACCGCAAAGCCATCCAGCCATCCAGCGTTGCCCATGAACCCGGACGGGTCGTTGTACCGGGCAGTGACCGGGCGAAAATTGTCGCCGTCCAGATTAAGAAACACCTGAACCCCTGCGCTGCGAGCCAATTGGAAACCGAAGTCCAATCGTCCATTGTTGTCAAAGTCGCGGCACAGCATCGCCGGGGCCGCCGTGCTGAACCGCTTGAAGAGCAGCGGGTTCTCGTCGAAGTCCTTGGCCAGGTTCGGAAGGTGTCGAAACGAAATGGCATCCGGGAGTTCACGGAACATCGGCGTTGTTTTAGTGACCTCCCCCTTGACCCAGCGCCTGGCCAGGCTGGGTTTGATCACGGTGTAAATCGAGTTAACGACGGGCCGCTCGATGCGCGTGGGTTTCGTTCCGTCGCGCCACTCCACGACCAGCATCTCCGACTGGCCAGCAACACCCGCCGCAAACACAACTTCGCCGCTGTCGCTGCTCAGGTAGCCGCCACCGGAAACAATCTCCCGCGTCGTTGTTCCTCCCTGCCCCACCAATCGAACTTTACTGCCCACGCCGCCCGGCAAGCGAACCTGAATGCGAGGCTCCTGCGAAGTGTTACGATAGAGCGAGGGCGACTCGTTGAGGTTGTTGGTCACGAGATCGAGATCGCCATCGTTGTCGAAGTCCGCCACCCCAAGACCATACGTAATCCCATCGTGAGCAAACCCGAATTCCTCGCCAACATCCGTAAAGCGCAACCGGCCCTCGTTACGGAACAGCATATTCGGCGAGTTGTAGCGCGGTTGAAGCTTCTTCATCTCGTACAGGGCGCGGGCGTCCTTGCTCCCCGACTGTTGCGCCGACTTGATCCGCAGGCTCGCGTCCATGTCCATCGTGTCGAACGCAAATCCGTTGGTCACCAGCATGTCGTCGTCGCCGTCAAGATCGGCATCTAGAAAGCGGACGTTCCACGACCAGGCCGTCGCAGCCACGCCGGAGTAATACGCTGTGTCGAACCACTGCTGCCCACCCTGAGAAATCATCAATACATTGCGGTTGAAGCGCGGCACGTAGGTCCAGTCGAGCAACCGGCTCGAGCGTTCGATCTCTTTTTCGAGTTGCACCAGACGGCGTGCGCGATCGGGATCGAGCATGTCCAGCAGCATAAAGTCCGGCACGCCATCAGCGTTAAGGTCCGTGAAATCCACGCCCATCGACGAACGGCTCGTGTGCCGGATATTGCGATGCGTCACCAACTCAAACGTGCCATTGCCTTGATTAATCCAAAACCGGTCCGGGCTGGCAAAATCATTGCAAACGTACAGGTCAGGAAGCAGGTCATTGTTCACGTCGCGAAACGTGACAGCCAAGCCCCATTCGCGAAACGAAGCCAGCGCACGCGATTCCCCGTTGACGATAAACATCGGCTCCGCCGACACATCTCGAAACGTGCCGTCGGCGTTGTTGAGATAAAGTCGGTCAGCCTCCGGCAGTTCACGCACCCGGCCGGTGTCCGAGACCGTGAACCGGCCCTTCCATTTCGGTTTGAGCGTCGACTCGCCGTTGATCCGTGTGACGACCCATTGATCACCGCGCTTGGAGTACTCAAATCCCGTGGTCGGATCGGCGAGGTACATCCGGTCGATGTAATGGGCCACGTACAAATCGAGATCACCATCGCCATCGATGTCCGCCAAAGCCAACGAACTGGTGGTGCCGGCCGAGTCGAGGCCCGATATTTCGCTCAACTGAAAGCCGCCGCTGCCATCATTGAGGAACAACCGCGTGCCGGACTGAATCCCGTTAACGAGCAAATCTTTATCGCCGTCGTTGTCCACGTCGGCAAGGACCGAACCAGTACTCATTTTATCCTCGTCGGCAACACCGGCCGTTTGGGTTACGGGACGAAAACGAAAGTTGCCCTGGTTCAGATACAGAGCGTTGCCCCCCTGAATATTGCAGAGGTAAATGTCGGCCAGATCATCTCCGTTGACGTCTCCAACGGCCACACCGGCGCCGTTGTGAGCGACCATGTTTTTGTAAAACTCCAACCCGGCAAAGCGGTTGACAAACTCAATCCCGCCCGCAGCCGGGTGGATCAGTTCAAAGCGCTTGGTTCCCGCAGCCGAAGGCTTCACTGCCATATGCTTGGCCAATGGGCTGCCACCCGGTTGGGCGACAACCGACACCCCGCACAACGCAATCAAGAGAACAAGGCCAACCGCGCCTGGCCAAGTGCAGCGACCGGAAGTGCTGATTTGTGTGGAGTCAGTCATCTGTGCCGGTTATCCATGCCAAACCGAGCAACCAAACTCCACTTAATTCCGGCGATCATCGCCCGAGCGCTTTTCGCCAAAGAAGGATTACAACCACTTTTTTGTCTCCGGAACCATTCATTTACCTGGCCGGTCTCGTTAACTGGGTTGTTAACACCATGAACCGACTCATTTACTTTGCCCCTTGAATCCTTACATAACAATCTCGAACTTCTACAGACTGGCCCATTGACGACATTTCATAGGCTTGAACCCCACCATCTTTCCTCTCCTCTTTTAACTCCTTTTTTTCAAAGGGAACGGTAGAAAAAAGAGGCCGGGCACAATGCCCGGCCTCTGGTGTATGTTGGAGCAGTTGTGGGCAGTGGAGTGTTTTGGTGTTTGTTCTTGCTTGGCATAGAAGCTGGGTTATGGCAGATGCTTGATATTCGTCCGAGCGACAGATACACCCTTGGCCCTTTCGAGGCCGGTGCGTGGCTTCTGGTTACAATTATTGGAGGGCTTCTTGGCTTGGTAGTTGGTTTGCAAGTTGGCGCACGCCTTTCCAAATCAAAACAGCCAGAAGATTCCTAAAAAATGAAACACCTCCTAATCACAACAATCGCAGCCGTGCTGTTGGTGGGGTGTGCGAGCACATCACAGCACTCGACTTCTCCATCGGACACCAAAAACCGCTGAACAAGTTGCCGAAGCTACAAAACCAGAAACGACCGCCTCGCAAGATTGCCAATCAACGTGCACACAGTGTTCCCCACAGTACAGGAGGGATTGACAGCTTTACCCGACAGATCTCTAATAGACACCAGGCTACTAAGGCTTTCGAAGGCGGTAAAAGCGCCGGTCAGCCACGCTGAAGTTTTCCGAGTACGGAGTCGTCGGAATAGGAGTAACGGCTGTCCAAGGGCCAGTAACCTCAGGGGCCCACTCGAGGTTACCGCTGCCGGTCCAGGAAAGCGTCAACTGGCCATTGCTCACGACACTCGGCAGAAATTCAGGCGGCAATTCAGGCGGCATATCCTCCAAATGGCTTATTTGGACGTAATCGATGCCCATCCAATTCCCTCCCCCATCCCAGTTGTAGTTCACCCCCTTGAGGCTCACGATATTATCCGGGCCTGGACCCATCTCAGCGTTCACGCTGGCTAGAGTAAACGGCTCGGTCGTGAACTTATTACCCAAGTCATCTGGCTGGATCACAATCTCCTCCTGGACGAGCACGTCATTGAAATAGATTTCAATACCATAGCGAGGATCGGTTCCGCTTTCGTCAAGATTGAGCGGATCAAAAGAGACAGTTACCTCATCGGTGGGCTCTAGCGTCGCGGGAAGGTTGAAGTGGTAGCGCAGATCGTTGTCTTCGGCAGCGAAGGCGCGCTCGGCGGCTTCTTCGTTCCGTGGCACGATACCTACCGGGTCATAGTCTCCCCACTCATCCTCAACGATGGTCTTCGTGTAAACCCCGGCGAAGTAGTAATCGTTGTCGGCTTGTCGCGCGGTTTCCGGACTGCTGGGACTTCCCGGCAGATCATTGATCGTCCCATTCTCCTGAACGAAGGAGGCGTTGATTCCTCCACCATCGCCAACCGGCCACCCATCGTCATCCAGCCCTATGGCCAACGGAAACACCGGCTGCGGAATTGGATCCAACTGGACATAGTCGATACCCATCCAATTACCTCCGCCGTCCGCGTTGTAATTGATACCTTTGAGCGTGATAATGTTGTCGAAGCCAGGACCGACTTCAGCACCGACGCTCTCCAGCGTGAAAGGAGGCGTCGTATAATCGGTGTCCAGGTTTTCCGGGTAAATGACAATCTCCTCCTGGACAAGCTCGTTATTGAAATAAACCTCGATGCCGTACTGAGGGTCAAATCCATTGTTATCTAGATTGTTCGCGTCAAAAGTGACCATCAGTTGATCCGTGGGTTTCAAGCTGGCGGGCAGATTGAAATGGTAGCGGAGATCATTATCGATACCCGCGAAGGCCCGCTCACCTGCCTCCTCGTTGACCAACACCGAGCCGACCGGTTCATAATCGCCGTTGTTTGGAATCACCTTCGTGTATTCACCAGCAAAGTAGTAATCATCGTCCGCTTGCCGATTAATCTCGGGGCTCGCGGGGTTTCCTGGAAGATCATTGATGCCGGTCTCTTGAACAAAGGTGGCGTTGGCACCGCCACCATCGCCGACGGGCCAACCGTTATCATCCTTCCCGACCGACCAGGGGAACGGAGCGAGCAGGACCTGGCTGAGTTGCACGTAGTCAATGCCCATCCAATTACCGCCATCATCCGTATTATAATTGATTCCTCGAAGGCTGACGATGTTGTCAAAACCGGGCCCTACCTGCGCGTTCACCTGTGCAACAGTAAAAGGCGGGGTATGAAT
>JYMV01052128.1_pt1 | contig 14063 bp, 16 predicted proteins | sample 338911 | NCBI WGS metagenome assembly JYMV01 (sample SAMN03354496, study PRJNA234377) | hydrothermal vent metagenome | biome: Deep sea; feature: Hydrothermal plumes at the Eastern Lau Spreading Center, Western Pacific Ocean; material: Seawater | place: Tonga | collected 2009 | depth 2000 m m
TTTAGCTAGCTATGGACATATTCGAGATCTGCCATCAAAAAATGGTTCTGTTGATCCAGAAAATAACTTTCATATGTTGTGGGAAATTGATTCATTTTCAAAAAAATACTTAAAAGAAATTACTGATACTGCTGCTGATTCAAATAGAATCATTTTAGCTACTGACCCTGATCGTGAAGGTGAAGCTATAGCTTGGCATGTAAAAGAAGTTCTTGATCAAAAAAAACTGTTGAAAGACAAGAAAATTGAAAGAGTTGTATTTTATGAAATTACAAAAAAAGCTGTTACTAAGGGTATAGAAAATCCAAGAGATATTGAGCCACAACTAGTAGATGCTTATATGGCTAGAAGAGCTTTAGACTATCTTGTTGGTTTTAACATATCTCCTATATTATGGACTAAACTACCAGGCTCAAAATCTGCTGGCAGGGTTCAGTCGGTAGCCTTAAAACTAATTTCAGAAAGAGAACATGAGATTGAACAATTTGTCCCTAAAGAATACTGGACAATTAGTTTAAATTTTATAAGCAATGATCGTAAAGAAATTCTATCCAAATTGATTTCTTACAATATCAATAAAATTGATAAATTTTCATTTCTTAACAAAGAATCTGTTGATGATGCAATAAATAAAATTAATTCAAAAGAATATTTTATTTCTGACATTACATCAAAACTATATAAAAAAAATCCTGCTGCGCCCTTTACTACTTCTACATTGCAACAGATAGCTTCGGGGAAATGTGGTTTTGGTGCTTCTAGAACCATGCAGATTGCACAAAGATTATATCAAGGTATTGATATCGAGGGAGAAACCGTCGGATTAATTACTTATATGAGAACAGATGGAACACAAATTTCTAATGAATCTATATCATCTTTTAGAGATTACATATCGTCCAACTATGGCAAACAATATTTGCCAGAAACACAAAATAATTATAGTGGTAAAAAAGCCAAAAACGCACAAGAAGCTCATGAAGCTATTAGACCCACAGAAATAACAAGATCTCCATCGGAAGTTAAAAAATATGTGAATTCAGATCAGTTTAAATTATATGAATTAATATGGAAGAGAGCACTTTCGTCTCAAATGCAAAACGCTGAATATGATAGAAATACAATAATTATATCATCAAAAGATGAAACCATTAAATTTAGAGCTTCAGGTTCTATTTTAAAATTTGATGGTTTTTTAAAATTATATGAAGGTGTAGATAAAAAAGATGATGCTAATAACATTTTACCTGAAGTAAAAAACAAAGAAACTGTAAATATAGATAAAATTATAGACGAACAACATTTTACAGAACCCCCACCAAGATATTCTGAAGCTGGTTTGGTCAAAAAACTTGAAGAATTAGGTATTGGTCGACCTTCAACATATGCAAATATTATTTCAGTTCTATTGACTAGAAATTATGTTGATCTAATCCATAAAACATTTCATCCTACCGACAGAGGTAAGTTGCTAGCTGCATTCTTAGAAAAACTATTCGCTAAGTATGTAGACTACAATTTCACGGCGGATCTTGAAGATCAGTTGGATGAAATTACTTCTGGGAAAGTTAAGTGGATTGGAGTTTTAGAAAAATTCTGGAAAGATTTTAATGAAAATGTTCAATCGGTGAAAAAAAAAAGAACAAGAGAAGTCCTCGATCTCTTAAATGATAGTTTGTGTGAATTAATCTTTGATACAACCAAAGATGGAAAAACTGATAGAAAATGCCCATCATGCAAAGGTGGTGAGTTAAGCTTAAAAAATAGTTTTAGAGGTGGAGCTTTTATTGGTTGTTCTAATTATCCTGAATGCAAATTTACAAGACCTTTATCAAAAGCTAAAGCCGCAGAGCAAAAGGCTTTAGCAAAACCTAAATCTATAGGCTTAAATGATAACGGAAAAGAAATAATGTTAAAAAGCGGAAGGTTTGGTCCATATTTGCAATATGAACCTGTAGAAGGTGTGAGTGATACAATTAAGAAAAAAAAACCAAAGAAGAAAACCGAAGAGAAAAATGTAAGAAATGTTTCAATACCAAAAGGAATTTCAATCGACTCTATAAATTTAGAAAGAGCTAATTTTTTATGTTCTTTGCCAAAAGTTCTTGGTCAACACCCAGATTCAGGAAAAGATATTACTTTAAACTCTGGAAGGTATGGTCCATATTTAAAATGCGAAAACAAATCAGCAAGATTAGAAACATCGGAAGATATTTTTACAATTGGATTAAACAGAGCAGTGACATTGTTAGCTGAAGCAAAACCCGGTCGAATATCTTCCTCTGAAATAAAACATTTAGGTGAACACCCAGAAGATAAAAAACCAGTAAGAGTTATGAAGGGAAAATATGGACCTTATATTAAATACAAATCAATAAATGCCACTATTCCTGAGGAAAAAGACCCGAATGAGATAACTATGGAAGATGCTATAATTTTAATTGATAAAAGAAAAGAATATGATAAAAAAAAGAAAAAAAAATAAAAGAAAGGATAATAAATAATGAAAACTATAAAAATAATAATACTGTTAGCTACTATATCGTTATTTACATCTGTTCCCTATGATGCTGCAGAGGCAAGAGATTGTTCCGATCCAAAAGGTTTCCATGCAAAAATGATGTGTAAAATAACTGGTAATACAGTTTCATCAGATAGTTCTGATAAACCTAAAAAAGAGGGTGATAGTTTTTGGCAGAAAATTAAAAATTTTGGTGGAAAGAATATAGGCGAAGCAGGTTAAGCTAAAAAAGAAAGTGATATCGGATAACCTTAAGAAACTAAATATTGATTTACCAAAGGCTCCTGATCCGGTTGGAGCCTATGTTGCTTACAAAATAATTAGTAATCTGCTTTATATATCTGGTCAACTTCCCATAGAGTCTGATGGTAAAATTATAAAAGGTAAGATTGGTAAAAACTTAACTCTTGAAGATGGGCAAAAAGCTTCAAAATTATGTGTGATAAATATTTTATCACAGGCTAAAAAAGCTATGGGTGGAGATTTAAACAAAATCAAAAATTGTATAAAAATTACAGGATTTGTTAATTCTACGGACGATTTTACAGATCAGCCTAAAGTAATAAATCCAGCGTCGGAAACTTTGTCAGCTGTTTTTGGAAATAAGGGAAAGCACGCAAGAGCTGCGATAAGCACCAATTCACTTCCTTTAGGAGCTGCAGTAGAAATAGATGCTATATTTGAAGTAGATTAATTTTGTCTGCCAATTGAGTGGTATGAAAACCCTTGTTTTTTCATATCTCGTGGTGAGTAAAGATTTCTCATATCATAAATTTTAAATTTTCTTTTTCTAGATAATTTTTTAAAATCTAGAGATTTGAATTCGTCCCACTCTGTATGAATTATTACCAAATCAACTTTTTCGCAGGCTTCATTTATATCGTTACAAAAAAAAACGTTTTTAAGTCTAGAAAATTCTTTTTTTTCTCCCGAGGGATCATAATAATTAATTTTTGCTCCTCTTTCATGTAAGTAAGGTATCATCAATAAACTTGACGATTGTCTCATATCGTCAGTATTTGGTTTGAATGTTACACCTAAAAATGTAACTTTTTTATTTTTTATTTTATTTGATAGTATTTTTTTTACTCTTTCAGTTAAAAATATTCTGCGTTTTTCATTAGATTTAATAACTGATTTAATTATAGATAAATCTGTTTTAAATAAAGTTCCAGTAAAAGTTAAGGCCTTGGTATCTTTTGGAAAACACGAACCACCGTAAGCTGGACCGACTCTTAAAAAACGACTACCAATTCTTTTATCTAAACCTATTCCTATAGACACATCCTCAACATTTACTCCAGTTTTTTCGCACAAATTTGATATCTCATTCATAAAAGATATTTTTGTAGCTAAAAAAGCATTTGAGGCATATTTAATAAGTTCGGCCCCTCTTCTGTTAGTAGAAAAAAATATAGCTCCTTTTTTGATTAATGGATCATACAGTGATTTTAATTTTTTTGTGGCTATTTTGCTATTTGCTCCAATTACTATTCTGTCAGGAAATCTAAAATCTCTTATTGCTTCACCTTCACGCAAAAATTCGGGATTTGAAACAACCTCAAATAATTTTTTTCTTCTCTTTTTTAAAATAATCTTTTCAATTTTATCTCCAGTGGTAACCGGAACTGTGGATTTTGTGACTATTATTTTAAATTTATTTATATAAAGGCTTAATTCAGCAACAACATTATAAACATATCGAAGATCAGCAGACCCTTTTTTATTTGATGTTGGTGTACCTACACAAATAAATATAATATCAGAATTTTTAACTGCAAGATTTAAATTAGTGGTAAATTTTAATCTTCCCGAGGAATAATTTTTATTAATCAAATCTTTCAATCCTGGTTCAAAAATTGGAATTTGGTTATTATTTAACATATCAATCTTTTGCTTATCTTTGTCTACACACCAAACAAAGTTACCAAGATCAGCAAAACAGGATCCGCTAACAAGACCGACATATCCAGCACCAATCATGCAAATTTTCATAATTATAATTTAGATATTTCTATTGAAGAGTTGATATAACCTTTCATGGTGCCACAGTCCAAATATTTTCCGGCAAAAATATGTCCAATAAATTTATTTTTTTTATGTAATAGAAATCGAATGGCATCGGTAATATGAATTTCACCATTTTGTCCTGGTCTTTGTTTTTTAAGGACTTTAAATATTATTTTAGGTAATACATAGCGTCCGATAACAGCATAATTAGATGGTGCAGATTTTATGCTTGGTTTTTCAATTACATCTTTGATAATAAAATCCTTTTTATTAATTTTTTTGATATCAAATATTCCCCATCTTGAAACATCTTTTTTATTAACCTTTTTTGACGCTATAATAGGTGATTTGTATCTATTATGAAGTTTTACTAATGAAGCTGAACAGTTACTATTAATTATTAAGTCATCAGGCATCAACATTAAAAAATATTTTGATTTGATGAGATTTTTACATTTTAAAACAGCGTCACCAGTACCTCGTGGAGAGTTTTGGTAAACAAATTTTATCATCTTTTTATATTTTTTAATTTTAGAATATTCAAATTTTAATTTTTTATCATTTTTATTTTTTTTTATTAAATTTTTATAAAAGACATCATTGTAAAAGTATTTTTTAATAATATTTTTTCTCTTTGATATAATTAAAATAATTTCTTTTATTCCTGATTTAATACATTCATCTAGTATATACTCAATGGCAGGTTTCCCATTGATGGGCAAAAGTTCTTTTGGGAAAACACTTGTTAATGGCAACAATCTTGTTCCTTGACCAGCTAAAGGAATAATAGCCTGTTTAATCATTGCTTTCTTTTACATATAATATTTAAAATTTACAAATGAAAATATTCTTAAACAAAAACAATCTTATAAAATTTATAAAGAATGAAAAAAATTTAGGTTTTGTTCCAACCATGGGTTCTATCCATTTGGGTCATATTTCTTTATTTAAGAGGTCAATTGCTCAATGTAATAGGACTATTGTATCTATATTTATCAATAAACCTCAGTTTAATAGAAAAATCGATTATCAAAAATATCCTAGAACATTAAAAAAGGACATCTCGATATTAAAAAGATTAAAAGTAGATTATCTTTATATTCCAACCAATGATCAAATTTATCCTACAGGTTCAAATAAAAAAATTAAGATAAGTTCTTTTGGAAAAAAATTATGTGGTAAATTTAGACCAGGTCATTTTGAAGCTGTTGTTGATGTAATTGAAAGATTTATAAAAATAATTAACCCCAAAAAAATTTATTTAGGTGAAAAGGACATGCAACAACTAAAAATAATGGAACATTTTATAAGTAAAAATTATAATAAAATTAAAATTATTGGATGCAAAACTATTAGAGAAAGAAATGGAATAGCTTGTTCATCAAGAAATTTTTTGCTTTCTGTTTATGAAAAAAAAATTGCTTCAAAAATTTATAAAATTTTGGTTAATAAAAAAAAGCACTTGATAAAAAAAGAAATATCTTTGGATACTATTAAGAATAAAATTCTTAAATTAGGTGTTCGCAAAATAGATTACATTAAATTGTTAGATGTGAACAATCTTATAAGACCATATAAAAAAAATATAAAATATAGAATCTTTGTGGCTTACTTTCTTCGAAAAACTAGATTAATTGATAATATTTAACCATAAAAAAAATAAGCACCCATACCTAAAAAAGATAAGAAACCAATAACATCTGTTATGGTGGTAACAAATACACTCGAAGCAATTGCTGGATCTATATTAAATTTTTTAAGAGAAACAGGTACTAATATTCCAAACAAACCAGCAGCAATCATATTCAGTATCATGGACGCAGCAATCAAAATTGATAAATTAATTTCTTTAAACCATAACTGAACTACTATTCCTGTTATAATGGCGAAAATTATTCCATTTAAAATTCCAATAACAAATTCTTTTGTTACAACCTTTCCAAAGTTGCTTGAGGACAATTCTCTAGTAGCTAAAGCTCTAATAGTTACGGCTAATGTTTGCATCCCAGCATTTCCTCCCATAGAAGCAACTATTGGCATTAAAAACGCCAAGGCTACCATTTGCTCAATCGTGGCACCAAACTTGCTAATAACCCACGTTGCTAATAAAGCTGTAATTAAATTCAATAGTAGCCAATTAAACCGTCTCTTTGTTTTTTGAAATATACTATCGGTAATTTCTTCATCTCCTACTCCGGCTAGTCTTAAAACATCTTCTTCAGCTTCTTCTTTTAATACAGTAAAAACATCATCACCAGTAATCATTCCAACTAATTTATTATCTTTGTCAACTACGCCAGCCGAAACTAAATTATAATTTTCAAAAATATGTCCAACTTCCTCTTTGTCCATGTTAACAGGAATTAACACTTGTGTTTCATTCATTATTGAATTCATTTTTGATTCACGTGATGCTCTCAAAACTTTTGATGAAGGAACTGTGCCAATAGGTTTAAAATTACTATCCACAATAAAGATTTCTAAAAATTCTTCTGGCAACTCTTTGTTTTCTCTAAGATAATCTATTGTTTGTCCTACAGACCAATTGCTTGGAATTGCGGTAAATTCTCTTTGCATTATTCTGGCTGCAGAATCTTCTGGTGAGCTCAGGCCTTCACGGAGTAAAAACCTATTTTTGGGAGGAAGTTTATCTAATACTGTATTTTTCTTTTTTTCATCTAAATTTTCTAAAATTTTTAATGCATTATCAGACTCTAAGCGTTTTAATATATTTGCAATAGATTCTATTGATAAAATTATAAATATTTCAGTCTGTATAGATTCATTTAATTCTATAAAAATCTCCGGATCAAGATTAAAACCTTCTAATTCAATAAGTTTTGATCTATTTTCTGGAACTAAATTTTCAATTATGTCAGCAGAATCTGAAGGGTGAAGTTCTTTTAAAGTTCTATTTAAAAAATTCGTATCATTATCTTTAATTTTTTTACTAAAAAGATTAATGAATTCCTTATTAAACTCAAAATTTACTTTTTTATCTGTTATTTCTTTTGTTAAACTCATAAAAGTACATTATTTATTGAATTTTGAGACTGTTTAGTCGATTTTTTTTAAAACTACAAATTTAAAATGAATATTGAAGTCAAAATTAACGTAAAACCAATTGATTACATTAAATCTATGAATATCCTTGAACAACGAGTCCATGATGTTTCTTTGGGCAAAAAAGATGAATTTTTATGGATACTGGAACACAACCATGTGTATACAGCAGGTACTAGTTCAAAAAATACAGATTTATTGGATAAAAATCTTAGAGTAATTAAAACAGATAGAGGCGGAAAACTCACCTATCATGGGCCAGGTCAAAAGGTTGTTTATTTTGTTCTAGATTTAAATAAAAGAGAAAAAGATATAAGAAAATTAGTCAATAAAATTGAAAATTGCATTATAGATGTTCTTCGTGAATATAAAGTAACATCATATACAGATAAAAAAAACATAGGGATATGGGTAGGCGACAAAAATAATTCAATGAAAATTGCCGCTATAGGTATTAGGGTAAAAAAATGGATTGCATATCATGGGTTTGCTTTGAACATATGCAACGATTTATCTAAATATAATGGGATAGTACCCTGTGGTATTAAAGATAAAGGCATTACAAACTTTAAAAAACTAGGAATCAATAAATACAATAATATTGATAAAATTATTGCTAAAAAATTTTTAAATATTTTTCTTTAAGAATGTTTTTAAAAGTTAAAGGCGGTTCTGCAGAAAAATTATATTTGGTGCCATTAATTGAAAAATTAATTTTATAGGCATGCAGCATTAAGGTATTTTTTTTGCTTGGGTAATTTTCCGAAATTCTGTATTTAGTATCTCCTAAAATTGGATTTCCATGGATTAATAATTGTTTCCTTAATTGATGCTTTTTTCCAGTTTCAGGATTCAGCTTCAATAAGGAATAATTATTATTATTATCTAAAACAGTATAATGAGTAATAGCTGATGTTTTAATTTTTTTTTTATTTTCATAATAAAGTAAATCATCTTTTAAAGTGCCCTTATTTTTTTCTGGTAGACCTAACACAACTCCCAAATAAGTTTTATGAATTTTTCTTATACGAAACAATGAAGTAAATAATTGGGCATACTTTCTGTTTTTAGCAACAATAAAAACACCTGTAGTTTCTTTATCAATTCTATGAACCGCATATGGTAATGATCCTTCAAATTCTTTTGTACTTCGCAATATATCTAAAATATTTCTTCTTGATTTTGTTCCTGATTGAACTGCAATGCCAGCAGGCTTATTTATTACAACAAAGTTTTCATTATTCTCAATAAACATACTGGATGATTGTGATAGCTCTTTCTTTGTAGCTATATATTTTTCATTTATTTTTTTATGCTTATTTGCTATAAAGTTTACATTATAAATAATAATTTGATCTTTTTCTTTAAGTTTATAGGAACATTTCTCATTTTTATAATTTATCTTTATATTTCCTTTTCTAATATTTTTTTCTATTAATGATTGAGGTACATCACATACATTTTTTTTAAACCACCTATCTAACCTGGAATTTATATAATCATATTTAACTAAAAAAATTTTTTTCATAAAAAAACAATTTAATGTTACTCTTTAAAGCAACATATAATAACTTACATAATATATTTATTTTTTAGATTTTGTCTTCTTGTCTGAATCTTTCGGTTTGGACGCGAGTGAAGATTTTTCAGATTCTTGTGGCTTTTTCTTTATATCAACTTTCTTTGCATTAGGATCTCGATCAACTAATTCAATAACTGCCATTGGGGCGTCATCACCGTATCTAAAGCCAGATCTAATAACTCTGCTATAACCACCTTTTCTTTTTCCATATCTTTGAGATAAAATTTTTGACAATTTATCTACTGAAAGTTTTGATTGCAATTCGGCAAATAAATATTTTTTTGATTGTAAACTATTTTTTTTACCTAACGTAATTACCTTATCTATTTTAGCTTTTAATTCTTTAGCTTTAGGTAACGTTGTGGTAATTTGTTCGTATTTAATAAGAGAATTCAGCATATTCTTAAACAAAGCTTTTCGATGCTCTGAAGTTCTGTTTAACTTTCTGTATCCTAGTATATGTCTCATTTTATATTACTATGTGTTTTCTTCTAACTTTTTAGACAATTCAATAATATTTTCAGGTGGCCAGTTTGGTATTTCCATACCTAAAAAAAGCGACATTGAATTCAAAACTTCTTTTATTTCGTTAAGTGATTTTCTACCAAAATTAGGTGTTCTTAACATTTCGGACTCAGATTTCTGAACCAAATCTCCAATGTAAATTATATTATCATTTTTAAGGCAATTCATTGATCTCACGGATAGTTCTAGTTCGTCAACTTTCTTAAGTAAATTCTTGTTAAATTCAAGTTCAGTTGTTTGAGGTTTTTTCTCAATTTCCGCTGGTTCATCAAAATTGACAAATAATGATAATTGATCTTGAAAAATTCTTGCTGCATAAGCCACTGCATCTTCCGCGGATATCGACCCATCTGTCTCAACTTTCATTACCAATTTATCATAATCTAATGATTTTCCTTCCCTAGCATTTTCGATAGTATATGAAACTTTTTTTACGGGAGAAAAAAGTGAATCTATAGCAATAAGACCTAGTGGAGAATCTTCATTTTTGTTTCTGTCTGCAGGACGATATCCCTTTCCTCTACTTGCTATTAACTCCATATGAAATACTGTATTTTCATCCAAATTACATAAAACCAAATCTTCATTCAAAATTTTTACATCGGGATTTAATTGAATATCTTTAGCTTTAATTTCTCCTGGACCTTTTACGTCCAATATCAATTTTTTTGGTACATCTGACATTACCTGAAGTGATAATAATTTAACATTTAAAACTATATCCGTAACATCTTCTCTTACACCTTTGATAGAAGAAAATTCATGTAAGACTCCATCAATTTGTATACCGGTAATTGCAGATCCCTGTATTGAAGATAGAAGAATTCTTCTTAATGAATTTCCTATGGTTAAAGCATATCCTTTTTCAAGTGGTTCAGCTATAACCGTAGTAATAGATTTATCATCACTGTTTTGAATGTTTAATTTATTATCGTATTTTGCATGCTTGCTATACTCTCCTTTTTTTTGGTGGTCGAGCTCCGTTATGTGGCATAGTAGTAATATCTTTTATCGAAAGAATTTTAAATCCTCTAGATTGCAAAGCCCTCAAAGCTGTCTCTCTTCCGGCTCCTGGTCCTTTCAATTTAACTGTTAAAGTTTTTAAACCATGTTCTTGAGCTTTAGTAGCGGCTGCATCAGCAGCAATTTGAGCTGCATAAGGTGTTGATTTCCTTGAACCCTTAAAACCTTTGGATCCAGCTGATGACCAAGCTATTACATTTCCGCTATCATCGGTAATTGTGACTATAGTGTTATTAAATGTAGCATTCACAAATGCTATTCCTACAGTAATATTTTTTTTAATTTTTTTTTTTATAATTTTAACTTTTTTTATTTCATCATCTTTATTATTTAATGATTCTTTTTGTTTTTTTGCACTTTTGTTCATAAATTATTTTTTTATGGGAGTTAATTTCTTTCCTGCTATGGCTATAGCCTTACCTTTTCTTGTTCTTGCGTTGCTGTGGGTTCTTTGTCCTCTCACAGGTAATTTCTTTTTGTGTCTTGAGCCTCTGTAAGTAGCAAGATCTACGAGTCTCTTAATATTCAAAGATACTTCTCTTCGCAAATCACCTTCTACTTTATAATTTTTATCTATAAATTCTCTAATTTTTAAAATTTCATTTTCTGTTAAACTATTAACTCTTTTGTTTTTTGAAATACTAAGTTTTGTACAAATATCATTTGAAAATTTTTTTCCTATACCATAAATATAAGTTAACGCAACGTGAACTACCTTGGTTTGAGGAATATTTATACCAGCTATACGTGCCATTATTTCAATGAAAACTATTATCTAAATTCGCTATTTATATTAATACAGTTTACAAAGTCAAGTCTCTAAAGAAGCTATAATAGCACGTATTTCGTCAAATATTTGATCAATTTCTAACATTCCATTAATATGGTGAAGTAAATTTTGCTCTTTATAAAAATCTAATATAGGCAAAGTTTTATTTAAATAAGTTTCAAATCTATTTGTAACTGTTTTTTCATTATCATCAGATCTTTTATTTAAAAATTTTGGATCACAAGAATGATTTTTACTTGTTGCAGGCATAAAATATTCATTAAAGATTAATCCACAATTAATACAAGTTTGTCTACCTAGAATTCTTTTAAGAATAAGTTTTTTTTCAACATTTAAACATAATACACATGATATTTTCTGTTTATATTTTTTCAGACATGAGTCTAAATTTCTTGCCTGTTCTAAATTTCTAGGATAGCCATCAAATATTAAACGATTATATAATTTTTTATCAGAAAAGATCTTTATTAATAAATCATTAATAATATTATCGGATACTAATAAACCCTTATCAATTATAGATTTAATTTTATTGCCTAAATTAATATTTTTTTTTATTTCTTCTCTAAGTAAATCACCTGTAGAAACTTTGTATAGATTAAAATTTTTTACGATTTTATCCCCTTGTGTTCCTTTTCCTGCTCCGGGAGGTCCAAACAATATTATATTCACCGAATAATTATCTTCCAAACTTTGTTTTTTTTATTAATGACTCATATTGCTGACTCATTAATCTTGTTTGCACCTGTGAAACTGTATCCATGGCTACAACAACTACGATTAAAACCGAAGTTCCACCTAAATAAAAAGGGATTGGATATCTTGATATTAAAAACTCTGGCATTAAACAAACCAAAGTTAGATATAAAGCACCAATCGTAGTTAATTTTGTTAAAATATCTTCTATAAAATAAGCTGTTCTTTCACCAGGTCTTATTCCAGGAACATATCCTCCATGTTTTCTCAAATTTTCTGCTGTCTCTTTTGGATTAAAAACAATAGAAGTATAAAAAAATGAAAAAAATATTATACCGGAAGCATATAGTAACATATACAAAGGCTTGCCTTGAGAAAATAAAGAAGAAATGTCCAAAAATGTTTCGGAATCAGAAAAAGTAAAGTTTGAAAACGTTATCGGAAGTAACAATAAAGCTGATGCAAAAATAGCTGGTATAACTCCTGCTGTGTTTATTTTCAATGGTAAATGTGATGACTCTCCACCATAAATTTTAGTCCCCATTTGTCTTTTTGGATAATTTATCAATATTTTTCTTATAGCTCTTTCAATAAAAACTATAAAAGCAACCGTTAAAATTAAGAGGGTAAATATGGACAAAATAATAGTTGCTGATAAAGCTCCTGTCCTTCCCAGTTCAAATGTTGTAGCTAAAGCTCTTGGTATCTCAGCTACAATTCCGGAAAATATAATTAATGATATTCCATTTCCTATCCCTCTTTGTGTAATTTGTTCACCTAACCACATTAAAAAAATAGTTCCAGCTACTAAAGTAATTACTGTCGTTAATTTAAAATAAGCACCTGGATCTGTAACAACTACCATATCCTTGTACAGTTGCAAGCAAAACAGTGCCATACCTTGTGTATTGTGTAATTTTCTTTCTCCCTATTTCTCCTTGATTTTTTAAATTTTTAAATGTTTCTGAAACTCCAGTAAGTAATTGAATAATAATAGAGGATGAGATATACGGCATAATACCCAATGCAAATATAGCCATTCGTTTAACAGCTCCTCCTGAAAAAATATTAAACATTCCAAGAAGACCCCTTTGATTAGATTGCATTAATGTCTTCAATGATTCTGCATCAATACCGGGCAAAGGGACATACGTGCCCAACCTATAAATTGATAAAATTAAAACAGTAAATAAAATTCTATTTCTTAAGTCATTACTTTTTGAAAAAAAACCTGAATCTGTATTATCAATTGCCATTTTAATTATAATATTAGACTATTTGATTAATGTAACTTTTCCACCTAGTTTTTCTATCTTTTCCTTAGCTGATTTTGAAATAGAATTAACTTCAATATCAAATTTTTGCTTTAAGTCTCCTGTCCCAAGTAATTTCAATTTTCTATGTTTTATTATTGAGTATATCTTTTTGCTTGGTAATAATTTCTTGAATCCTTGACAAATTAATTATTGCTATATTTTTTTTATTTACGATGCTTTTAAAACCACGCTTTGGCAATCTTCGATATAAAGGCATTTGCCCTCCCTCAAAGCTTTTTATGGCTACACCTGATCTTGACTTTTGACCCTTATGACCTCTTCCGCATGTTTTTCCTTTGGACGAACCAATTCCTCTTCCGAGTCTTTTTTTAGATTTGATTGCTTTTGAACTTAATTGATTTAGTTTCATAAATAATGACTTATTGTTTTCCTTTTGTAATTTCGGCTATTTTTTTTCCTCTTGCAGCAGCTATGTGTTTGGGAGAATTTTGATTTTTCAAACCCTTTAAACATGCTTTTAAAACATTTATAGGATTAGAAGAACCTAATGATTTTGCAACAACATCTTTAATTCCA
>JYMV01036179.1_pt1 | contig 14052 bp, 7 predicted proteins | sample 338911 | NCBI WGS metagenome assembly JYMV01 (sample SAMN03354496, study PRJNA234377) | hydrothermal vent metagenome | biome: Deep sea; feature: Hydrothermal plumes at the Eastern Lau Spreading Center, Western Pacific Ocean; material: Seawater | place: Tonga | collected 2009 | depth 2000 m m
GTCCTTTGGAAGAACTTTATGAAGCTACCTTGGAAGGATCGGTATTAATTGATGGACGTGATCATTGGATCATGCATCTGGAAGCAAAAGTAAAAGGGTTATCATATCCCAAACGCCGGGCCTGGATCGATAAGGAATACCTTTTGCCTATGAAAGAAGAGCTCTATGCGAAAAGCGGTAGGCTACTAAAAACATCTACCATGGATGGGATCAAAAAGGTCCAAGGCAGATGGTTCCCATCACGATTTATATTCAAGGATGAATTAAAGCGCAATAGCAAGGGGACAGAGTGGCATATTGACGATATTGAGTTTGATGTGGATATACCGGAAAGCCGTTTCTCAAAAGCGAAACTCCGTAAGTAGAATTTATTGGCAAAAGGATTGCGAATTCTTATGTTTATCAGTTTTTTGGATATAACCCCCATTTAGTAATTAGATGAATATCCGACTATTCCCGGCAATAATAGCATCATTATTGGTATTATTATTTTGGTTTTATTATTCATCAGTATATAGTGGTGCTGTGGATTTCGAAAATTTAGCGGCGGATGTAGCCTATGTAGGCAATGAAGAGTGCGCCTATTGTCACCGCGAAATCTATCAATCCTTCCTGCGAACCGGCATGGGCCGGTCTTTTTACCGTCCCGGTGCGCAGCCGGATATTGAAGATTACACGGATAATAACCATGTCTATGATAGGCAGAATAACCTGCACTATGAAATGATCGCTGCTGCAGACGGGTATTATCAGGTAGAATATCGTGAGAATGATCAAGCGGTGCGAACCCATGAACTGCGCCGCAAGGTTGACTACGTTGTTGGCTCCGGCAATAACAACCGTACTTATTTGGCCAGTGAGAACGGTTATATCAATGAAATGCCCGTCACCTGGTACAGTGAAAAGGCAATTTGGGATTTAAGTCCTGGTTTTAACCGCCTGAATATGCGCTTTAATAGACCGGTGATCGCCGAATGTATGCACTGTCACAATGATTATAATGTGTTTGAGGAGTTTTCTGTAAACCGTTATACTGGTTCCATCGCGGAAGGTATCAGCTGCGAGCGCTGTCATGGTCCGGGGCAACTCCACGTAGACAAACATATGGGCGCTACAGATGAAGCGACCAGTGCCAGTGTTGACCGGACCATCGTTAACCCTGTCCATTTGTCAGCTGACCTGCAGATGGATGTTTGCCGACAGTGTCACCTGCAGGGTGAAATCAGTGTGTTTAAAACTGGCAAGAGCAGCAGTGATTTCCGTCCTGGGATGCGCTTGACAGATATAAAGACAGTATTTATTGAGGATGGTCTGCCAAAGGGTGACTTTCGAATTGCCAGCCATGGTGGGCGTATTAGTCTAAGCACCTGTTTTACCGCCAGCAATGGCAGCATGACCTGCATTACCTGCCACAACCCCCATGAACCTGTTCAGGAAAGATCCCGTACTTATTTTAATGACCGTTGCATGGATTGCCATGCTACCGAATCATTGACGGCGTTGCAGGAACCGAAAAACCACAGTAATAATGGTGATTGTGTACAATGCCATATGCGGCAAGGAGCGACCGCCGATATTCTGCACGTCAACTTTACAGATCATTGGATTCGAAAAAAAATTGATATACTGAATGAAAAAGAAAGCGACGCATTGTTTGTACGTAAAACGGCGCTGAAATTGAGGGATTTTTTCGAAGAGGAAGATCCCGCGGCTGTTATACGCCAGGGTATCGCCTACACCAATTATTATGAGACCAGACACAGTGAACCAGCTTACCTTGTGCGGGCTATTATTCTGTTGGAGCAAGGTTTGCAGGATGTACCAGAGCACCTAGAGGGATATTATGCCTTGGCCAGAGCTTTCCAGTTGCAGGGCAAGGACCAACAAGCTGCAGCAGCTTATCAGCGCGTTCTGAGCTTGGACCCAACTCACATGTGGACCTGTTACCAGTTGGGCAGGTTGTATCTTGATGAAGCGCCAGAGAGATCGGCGGCCTATTTGGCGCGGGCCATCCATTTAAATCCTGATAATCCCAAGGTTTGGAAGGAATACGGAGATGCTTTATTATTTACGGAAGATGTAGCTGGTGCCAAAACAGCTTATGAGCGTGCCCTGGCCTTGGATTCATATTTTGCTACTGCCTATAATCGCCTTGGTGAACTGGAGTTTTACCAGCATAATGATATGGAGGCGGCCGTTACAAATTTCACTAGGGCCATTAACCAAAATCCCGATCACACCCTGGCACTGCATAATATGGCCAATATTGCGATTCTCAGTAAAGACTTGGATCAAGCTGAGAATTACAGTAAACGAGTACTTGCTGTAGATCCAGAGTTCAGCGCTTCCTATGGTACGCTGGCAACTGTTAGTCGTGAACGCGGTCAATTGGCGGAAGCGGAGACATATTTACGGAAGCTTATTGCCCTGGAACCAAATAATCAACAGGCGTTGGCAATGCTGCGCCAATTAAACGATGAGTGATATTACACAACTGCGCATTGAGGGTATGCACTGTGGCGCCTGCGTTGCCACGGTTGAGAAAGCGCTGAGAAAGGTAAACGGGGTAGAAGATGTAATAGTTAGCCTTACAATGGGCAGCGCACGTGTTGTGGGGGCCGCATCTGCAAATGACCTTGTAACTGCCGTTTTGAATACTGGCTATAGTGCCGAGCTAGGCGTAGCACAGGTACAGGACCCTTTACAGGGTACATATACAGCAGGAGCGAAAAAAAATATGATGGTTGCCTGGCTAATTACTACGCCAGCCATGGCCTTAATGGCGGTGGAAATGATCTGGCAATTAGATCAAGCCAGCACAGACTTTTTCCATTTAGTCATGACCATCTTGACCAGTGCTGTACTTTTTGGCCCGGGGCGCAGCACCATTTCAAGTGCCTGGAAATCACTTTTGTACTGGTCGCCCAATATGGACGTACTTATTGCGCTAGGTTCCACGGCTGCTTTATCCACAGGTATATTGTATTTCACGATGGGTATGCACTCCTTTGCCGGTATTGGCGGCATGATTATGGCTTTTCACTTAACTGGACGATATATTGAAGCAAAAGCACGGGGCCGATCATCGGAAGCGATCCGTAAACTCATGGATCGCACTGCAAAAAAGGCCACAATTTTGGATAAGAATAATAGGGAGCAGATAGTGGATGTACGCGATCTGCTGCCCGATCAAGTTATGATCGTACGTGCCGGGGATGTAATTCCGACGGATGGTGTAATTATTGAAGGACAAGCAGCAGTGGATGAAGCACTGGTGAGCGGTGAGTTTATTCCAGCAGTAAAAGGTATTAATGATGAAGTGTTGGGTGGAACGATTTGCACCGATAGCACTGTAAAGATCAAAGTTACAAAAACAGGTGCGGACACATTTCTAGCCCAGGTCATTCAGCTGGTGGCCCAAGCGCAGACAACAAAGGTACCAATTCAGGTCTTTGCCGATCGTATCGTCAGCTATTTCGTGCCCATCATTCTCGGGTTAGCGCTCCTGACTTTTATGGTCTGGGTAATGTTCCCAGAATTAATGACTGCTGTCTTGAAAGTTTTTGCAGTATACTTGCCCTGGGTTGATCCTTTCCAAACCCCTGCGGAATTAGCTGTCTTCGCTGCCATTGCAGTACTGGTAATTGCCTGTCCTTGTGCCTTGGGGCTGGCAACGCCTACAGCGCTAATGGTCGGTACTGGCCTAGGCGCAGAAAGGGGTATTCTTATTCGTGATGGTGCGGCCATTCAAAGACTTAGTACTGTAAGCACCATCTTATTTGATAAAACAGGGACACTTACGGTGGGGAAACCTACTGTAACAAAAATTCATCAAACTGCAGATGTTGCTGAGAAAGACCTGCTCACCATGGCCGCCTCCCTGAGTAAAGAATCCACCCACCCGCTTTCCCGCGCGATCGTAGATCTGGCAGAAAAAGAAGGCCATTCCCTGCAGGCAGTAAGAAACGTCGAGGTCGCACCGGGAGAGGGATTAAGCGGGCACTATAAGTATGATAGTCTGAAGATTGGCAGCAGAAAGTACACCGCTGCAGATTCAGGATTAAAACTCAGTACAACGGCGGTATACATGACCCGAAATGATGAACTGATTGGTATTTTTGAGCTTGAGGATATTCTAAAACCAGATGCGCAAGATGTTGTAGCGAAGCTAAAGCAGGCCGGTTACCATTGTGTAATACTCACCGGTGATAATCATGCTGTTGCAACGTCTTTGGCTGAACAACTAGGTATTATGGATGTGCATACTGAACTGACTCCAAATAGAAAAATGGAAATTATTATGCATTACCAAAAGGATGGTGCTAAAGTAGCCATGGTGGGCGATGGTATTAACGATGCACCAGCCTTGGCCAAGGCGGATGTGGGTATTGCAATGGCTGGGGGTACTGATATAGCTATGGAGGCAGGAGATATTATATTATCCAGTAAAAATCTGCAGGCATTATACCGCGCAGTAAAGCTCTCGACGGCAACGTTTAAAAAAATACAGCAAAACCTATTTTGGGCATTTATCTATAATCTTGTGGCCATACCGTTGGCAATCATTGGTATTTTGCACCCTGTAATTGCTGAAGTAGCCATGGCGCTGTCTTCTATCACCGTCATTGGCAATGCCAATAGGCTGCGCCGCATCCCTTTATAATTTGACTATATTTAGTTAATTAATAATATTGATAATTGCTTGACACCTATTTCAAAACCTGCTAATATCACCGTTACTGTATAATAACAGACAGTAAAATCGTATCTTTATTGAGGATTGAGGGATTTTTAACCATTGAAAAAACACGGAGACATAACTATGTATCAACGTTTAGTTAAGATATTCGTAATAGTGACACTTTTTTCGGCCGTGCTGACAGCTGGTCAGACAGGGAAAATAACTGGGACAGTAGTAGACCAGGAAACTGGCAATCCACTGCCCGGAGTGAACGTTTTATTGGAAGGTACATCCATGGGCGCAGCGACCAATTCGGATGGTAAATTTGTTATACTGGATATACCGCCCGGTCTGTATCTCGTAAAGTTTTCCTTCATTGGTTATGCCACCATAACCATAGAAAATGTGCGTTCCACCACTGATTTGACAACAAATCTGTATACAATAAATATGAACCCCGAAGCCATTGAGGGAGAAACAATTACTGTTACAGCGGAGAGGCCGCTCATTGAAATTAATGCCACCAATGAAGTACATGTTGTACGAGCCGAGGATATTAAAAACTTACCAGTTCGTGGTTACGCCAATGTTGTTGCCCTGCAAACCAGTGTTGTTGATGATGAAGGGACGCTTCACATACGCGGGGGCCGTTCTGAGGAAGTTGGTTATTATGTTGATGGCGTAAGTGCTGTAGATCCCTATTCATTGACTCGTAGAGGATCAATCCCCAATATCAGTATCGAAGAGGTATCGATCCAGGCTGGCGGTTTCGGCGCTGAATACGGTGGCGCTGGGTCTGGTATTGTGAACACAACCACGAAAACAGGTGGTGGCAGATTAGCAGTTACCAGTGAATTCATTTCGGATATTGGCACTACAGAACCCAGCACTGATAGGGACGAACTCTATTCCTATGGATATAATTTAATGTCCCTTGGCGTTGGTGGTCCCATACCGGTAATGGATTTTATCAAGTTTTATGGTGCGCTAGAATCTATCAGGCAGGATGACAGCCCGACAGCGGGATCATTTCCAGTATATAACAAAGATTTAAATATAGCCAATGGCCGGCCTGAGAATGGTGATCCATTCACTGATCTCAATGGTAATACGATTTGGGATGCAGGCGAATCATATACTGATACGGATGGCGATGGTGCATATACCGCTCCAAGCTATCTTCGTATTGTTGATGATGACATCGATTTTGTTTATGGGCCCCGGGCTGACAATTGGTATAATCGCTTAAATGCTAACTGGAATCTGTTGGTTGACTTGAGTGCATTCCTACCTTTCGCTTGGCGGCTTAAAGTTGGTGGCACATATTTTGACTCACACAGTTCAAATTATTCGCACTATAGATCGCTATTCAGTTTTTACAATGACGCCAGCACTATGGATGGTACCAGCAGCGCCGGTAGCCTCAAACACCGTTATTCTCAATCTGAAAGCACAATAAACAATCAATATTTGCGTCTATCGGGGGGCGTTCCCGGTTTTGACCAAATGTTTTTTACTGTTCAATATAGTCATGGCAAGATCAACGATGATTCCTATGACCCTGTAACAAAAGATGGTTGGGGCCATTTTGTTTATGAGGATGGCACTGTATCCGATATAGAAGTACCATATATACAGGGCGGCAAGTGGTATGATTTAAGTGGTACACCAACCTGGGTTTATGAAAATACGGCAGGGGAAACCGTAACAAAAAATTACTGGGATTACTCTGATGATTTGACCTTTGTACAGATTAATTATGACACTACCTACATCAATCCTTTAAACCGGGCTACTGGATCAGGGCCAGTACCCTATGTAGAAATTGCCAATTATGGCGTTGCCGGTTTAAATAGCGGTTATACTGGTATATATAAAGCGGAAAAACTGCGCCTGCTTTGGCAGCTTGGTGATCATGAAATCAAAATTGGCGGAAGCTATGAAAAGGGTCAAATTAAAAGATATTCTGTATCGGGCAGCTGGGCGGCTATGTATTTCAATAGCAATGAGCCATACTCCGAAGGTGGTGATCGTTGGACTTGGGATCCAGATTATAATGATGGTGCCGGTGCGTTAGTGACAGGCGGGGATGGAATTGCTGATTATAAACAAGATCCGTCTGATACGTATAATGGCGATAAATACAAAGGATACTGGGATGATTATCTGTACCAAGCGTACAAAAGCGCCTATGCCAATAATGTTGGCTATGATGTGACTGGCGTAGGGCTGGCTGAAATGCAGGATATTAATAAAGCCCGGACGCCGATCACTATGGCGGCCTATTTCCAGGATAAATTTGAACTGGATGACTTGATTCTAAATGTGGGACTGCGTTGGGATCATATTGATCCCGCCAATAAGATATCGTAATTGATAGTGAAGGCTACCTGGCAGAAACTGTATATTGGAATGATGTTGATGGCGATGGTATAAAAGGCCCGCGGGAATATACTTCGGCCTTACCAACTGATGATGATTCCCAAGGATTGTCCCATCAGGTGGACGTGACACCATCCGCACAATTAAGTCCCCGTATTGGTCTGGGGTTCCCTATTACAGATCGCACCGCCTTTCATGCCACGTATGGTAAATATCTGCAGGCAGCACGCTGGGACAACCTTTATATCAGCTGGAACCGTTTCCTATCTAATATACAGCAGGGGAACTATACTCGCTCTGCGAACCCGGAACTGCAACCGACCAAGACAACGGAATATGAAATTGGGTTCAAACAGTTGGTCACCGATGATATCAGTATTGATATGACCTTGTTCTATACTGAGAAAAAGGATTTTATTCAAATCCGTAATGTGGCTGCTTCGCCGACTGGTTATGCTCTGTATAGCAATGGTGACTTTTCAACGGTCAAAGGTTTAGCGTTTGCTTTGCGGACACGTCGCCTTGGCAATACAAAGGTAGATGCTAACTACACCATGAGTTATAGCGGCGGTACTGGATCCAATGCTGATACAGGCTACCGCATTTCCTGGCTGGGGGGTAATGATCCTACGTTTACATCTCCACTAACTTTTGACCAGCGTCATACAGCCAATATTGTGATTGATTATCGTACCGGCAATAGGGGCCGCTTGAAGCTTTTTGGCGCCAATATGCTATTCCGTTATGGCAGCGGTATGCGTTACACACCTTCTAAACCAAGAACAGCAGTGTTTGGCGGTCAGTTATCTGATCAGCCGGTGGCAGCCCTTAATTCTGGCGTCATGCCCGCCACCTTCAATGTTGACTTACGTATGGACAAGACCTTCATGGTTAATAATATTAGCCTGGGTTTGTTTTGTGTTGTGAAGAATGTTTTAAATAACCAATCAGTACAGAGTGTATACAATTTCTCAGGATTGCCAAATAATGACGGGTATCTAACCACCCAGGCAGGGCAGAACTGGATAAATGATTATTCCATTGGTAGTCCCGCATTAGGGGAACAACTGTATACGTCGCGAATAACGAGTCCAGGGAGATATGGTAGCCCGCGGCAGGTGCAAATTGGTTTGCGGGTTGATTTCTAATATTTGATAAAGATACATAATTTTTGGTAAAGGAGAAATTTTAATGATGGGGCACAATCGGCAATTGCTTATTATAATATTTACAGCAACACTATTGTGGTCTGCTGAACCAGTTGGACGTAATATACAAGGTACCGTTGATCACCAGGCCCGATCCATGGTTGCTGCTCCAGTAGAGCACGTCGTTTGGGACGGTAATCAGATCAGTACGGTACATGGGAACCATGGTGACGTTGTTAGTTATCACATATCCGGTAATTCCGGACTGGAATGGCCCAAGGGTAGCGGTAAGCTAGCTGTATTCCAATCTGGTATATGGCTGGCCAGTGGTCGTAGTAGGGCCCCAGGTGGTGACTGGGTGGATGAGCTTCGTACTGCTGCCGCTGAGTATACGGTGGAGTTTGTCCCGGGAAGCATTGGTTCTGCCGATGCAAACTCAGGGCATATTTATCAGATACACAAAAAGGAAGTAGATGCCTTTCTGGAAAATGATTGGGCTACATTTCAAGCGATGACTATGGATCTTCCTATTACAGTAGTGGAGGGATCAAGCGCATTCACTGAAGATATTCCAAAATCTTTACCAACGGATGATTTTATGAATTGGCCTGTCCATGATGGCGCTCCTTGGAAAGATGCAAACGGTGATGGTGAATATAAACCTGAAGATGGTGATCATCCTGATATCTTGGGGGACGTATTTCACTGGTACGTAATGAATGATGGCAATGCAGCAACCCATACACCGCTGTGGGGCACATCACCGATGAATGTAGATATGCAGACATCCCTCTTTGGTTTCAATCAGGCTGGCCCAATGGGCAATATCCTTTTTGTACGCTGGGTTATGATCAATAAAGGTTCGGATGAATTAGATAGTGTTTTTGTTTCCATGTGGCATGATGACGATGTCGGTGATGCCACCGATGACCTTGTAGGTTGTAATGTAGATCTTAGTGTTGGGTACACATATAATGATGCGGATGGGGACAATACCTATGGTGTGGAAGTCCCGGCTGCTGGTGCTGACTTTTTTCAGGGACCGCTGGTTAGTTCACTTGGGGATACGGCCACTATATTTACCTGGTCACAGGAAAACAGTTATCATTTGCGTGATTTACCAGATAAGAAGCGCTTAGGTATGACTTCTTTTGCGAAATATATTAATGGGAATCCTATTTACTCAGATCCAGCATCCGCTCAGGAAACATATAATTATATGAATGGACTTGTCGGTACAACTGGCGATCCGTTTATTGATCCAATTACCGGTCAGCCATCTGTTTTTGTCCATGATGGTGATCCGACCACCGGTTCGGGCTGGATTGATGATGTTCCAGGTGACAGACGGTACTTGATGACCTCAGGTCCTTTTTATTTTGCCCCCGGGGATACCCAGGAAGTAGTTGGCGCCTTAATTCTCGCTGCTGGATCTAACTGGGCCAAATCAATCACAAAAATGTTATATTTTGATAACTTTGCTCAGGGTGCTTTTGATGCCAACTTTAATGTTTGTTCGCCCCCTTCACCGATAGTGGAATTGGCCCAGCTGGACCAAAAAGTGGTTCTTTCCTTTGAAGAAGGCAGTGATATTATTGAGGGTTATGATTGTGGAAGTTACAGTTTCCAGGGTTACAATATTTACCAAGGCGCATCGTTAAATGGTCCTTGGACAAGAGTAGGTACTTATGATATTATAGATGGTATTAAGATAATTCTTGATTTAGAACTGGATGAGAATACGGGTGAATTGCTTGAGTTGCCCTCGCAATTTGGCACCGATTCGGGTTTAAAACATTTCATGGAAATCACATACGATAAATTGGGTAGCAGGGATCTGATAAATAATAGAAAGTATTATTTTTCAGTTACAGCATTTGCCTATGACCCTGATGCAGCAAAACGTGTAATCGAGAGTCCAATCAATGCGATCATTGCAGTGCCTGGCGAATCAGGTTTGGGTGCTGGTTTAGAAAACCAGGCGCAAGATACGCTTGCGATTGTGCATACTGGTCAGTCAGATGCCTTGTTTGACCCAATTGTAGTAGACCCATATCAGCTAACGAGTACATCATATACACTTTCTTTTGATGTTGTTGATTCGGTAACATACTGGTTCCTGAAAAATGCGGCCAGTGTTGTATTGGCCACGGATATGATTTTCCCTGCTACGGAAGATTATTTCGGCACACTGCCCTTTGAGCAATTACCTCTCTACAGCTTGTTCAACACTATTACGGACGGATTTATTGTCACTGCCAGAAATGCTACTTTTGATCCACCGATGACGTATTCAAGCGCGGAGACAATGGCGGATGATTTTGATTCAACGGCTGTTGTTTTTGGCGGTCTTAGTGGTTCTGGTACTTGGGCTGCATTTGTTGAAGGCACTCCCTTGCCGAACAAGCCCGTAGCACCAGGATCAGAATCATTACAATTAGATATTGAATTCAGATTTACAGATGGCGGTTCTGTGGCAACTTATTTTAATGCTGCTGTAACTGTAATAGACACTATACAATTGCCTTTTGAAGTATGGTCAATTGAAGAGGATAGGCAAATTAATGCTGCATTTTATCAGGCTGCGGGATCAAAACCTGTATATGAGGCTGACCCTGACTTTGCCGGCAGTTACAATTTCACAAAAAACTTTTTCATCATTCCAGTGTATGAGAATTATACTGGTATTGGTATGTCAGATTATTACTCGAACACCCAAATGGGGTGGATGATGAAATTTGATAAGACAAATACATCGTTTGAATCTGGTAATATCTTTCGGGTCAACTTTGTGAATCCGTTATTTCCTGGAGCAGACACCTACACCATTGACGCTGCTGGATTTATGGCAACAAGCGGTGATGAATTGTCAGCACAGTTAGAGGCGGTCAGTGTATTTCCGAACCCCTATTTTGGACAGAATCCTGAAGAGCGTAATCAACTAAACCGGTTTGTATACTTTACAAATCTTGGTGTTGGGAAGACGACTATAAGAATTTTCACTATATCTGGGGATCTAATTCGCATTATCGAAAAATCAATTGATTCAGAAAATAGCGCAGACCGACGTGTCCAGTGGGATCTGCGCAATTCATTTAATATCCCTGTTGCGAGTGGAATGTATATTGCCCATCTGTCATTGGGCGATGATCAAAATGAAAGCTCTATTGGGGAAAGGGTTATGAAATTAGCCGTCTTTATGCCGGAAGAACGGCTGGACGTGTATTAATCTTTCGTTGGAGAACGTAATAATGAGACAAAAAAATATAAGTACTTTTCTAGCACTTATTGTAATTATTAGTCTGGTGGCCAACGTTACTGAGGCTGGTAGTAAAAAACGGCGCGGTACAGCAGGTGCGCAAGAACTGCTGATCCCTGTAGGCTCGCGCGGTACGGCCATGGCTGGTGCCTATGTGGCCGGTATTTCCGGCCTGGAGGCAATTGAATGGAATATGGCAGGTTTGGCAGGCATGTCTGATAATGGCCAGGCCATGTCTTCCTATTCCAGCTGGATAGCAGATATTGGTGTAACGTCTGCCGCAATAGCCTCTTCATTTGGCGGTAGTAGTGTGTTTGGTATATCACTGAAATCCCTTGATTTCGGAAATATTCCGGTCACAACGGCCCTTTTACCTGATGGAACAGGGGAGAACTATTCACCCAGTTATTTGACGTTTAGTTTTTTATTCTCTCGTAAAATGACCGATAGAATATTTTTTGGATCATCAGTTAAGTTGGTCAGTGAATCCATTATGCGCGAGTCTGCCCGAGGCATGGCTATTGATGTCGGTGTGCAGTATAAAGCAGATAATGGGTTTAGTTTAGGTGCTTCATTGAAGAATTTGGGGTTGAATATGATATTTAGTGGTGCTGACCTGGAAGAATTCCATACACCGGAAGACGCAGAACCGGGGACAAACACCGAACCGCGGCGTATATTTTTACAAGAATTTGAAATGCCCACTACCTTGGAACTGGGTATCGCTTATGGGGTGAATCTAGGCCCCTCAAAAGGGACCTTTGCGGCATCGTTCCTGAACAATAATTTTTCTTTTGATGAATATCGTCTTGGCGCAGAGTTCCTGGTGATGGATATGGTAACACTACGTGGCGGACTAAGTATGGGTTATGATCCGGAACCTTATGGTGTTGATGGTCTGGAAAATACAGCTGATGATGAAGACGATGAAGGTGGCTTGGAATCTGACAGCGATGAATTTATTTGGGGTCCAACCTTTGGTTTTGGTGTGGACATGGAAAAATTAACTGGACTTGGCGTATCGATAGATTATGCCTATCGTACAGCAAAATATTTCGATGGAGTTAGTTGGTTGACCTTAACGGTCGCTTTCTAAAATTCGGAAAACGTAAAGACGAAAAACAGCGGGATAGATATTTTACCGCTGGCGTCTTTCTTGCAAGAAAGAGAAAAGTAAGGAGTTAACATGAGTAATAAGTTAATAGCAGTTGGACTGATGCTCGTCCTTATGTGGCCTTTGATGGCGGGAGATAAAAAATCCGTCGATCATTACAATGGCCCGACAAAGGACATGACTACACTTCGTTCCATAGATGGAATTGGAGATAATATGTACGTCATTGGATCAGATGCCAACTATGATGCTGTTCTCACTGAAAATGATGCTATGCCTGCATTCATGGCGTATGGCTTTGGCCGTGGTACCGCGGACACGCTTGCCTATGTACCAGCAGATGGTGGTTGGAATGGGCAGTTTATTCAAAGCCCTGGCGACGCCATGTTGGTAATGTTTAAAATGCCGGCAGACGGTATCGTTAAAGGTGTGAACGTCCCCATTTATGAATGGGGTACTGGTGAACAGCAAATGACTATTTCGGTGCATAAAGTATCGTATCCATCCACTAGTGATGGTGCAACGTATCCATCAAGCGCTGTAGATGGCGCTGGTTGGATAGGTGGTTATGATATGGATGCAGCCGGTCATATGTCAATTGAGGGAACAACCTATGCAGTCGGAGGAACAGTAGGAATCTGTGATCCGGGTGATGCAGTAGTAGCCGGGGCACAAGACCCCTTGGGCGATGGTACAGCAGGTACTGGCCCTTCAGGCGTTCCTACAAATGGTTTGTTATGGCCTGATGGCTTTACTGCAGCTACACTAGATCCGACCAGCAACCCGGCGCAAGCTGATAACTGGTTGGCTTTAGCAGATTTTGGCTCTGAGCCAGAACTGATGCAAAATGATTGGGTCGGCGTTCTGTTCGCTTCTACAGGAGCAGGCGGCGGTGATGACCCAACTACTGGTTTTTATTATGAAGCTGGTGATGGTGTCGTTGATCCATGGATCTTTTCCAAGTTCTATGTTGGTTGTGGTGGTACATCAGGTAATGGTGGCTGGCACATTCGTCACTGGATGGTCAATGCACAGCTTGCTGTTGAATTGACTGGTGATCGTGGACCGGTTTTTCAATCCATGACCGCATTACCAACAACAATATCAAATGATGCTAGACCGTTTGAAGCAAATGTTACCGATGACAACCCCAGTGGCGAAGCTGCTGGTGTTTCAACTGTAACTGTAACCTATCAGCTAGATTCAACGACAGCTACAGTAAATAGTGTCGCCTTGACAATGACAGCTGGAACTGCTGAAGATGGTACTTGGTCAGGTGAATTTCCTGGTCAAGCAGCTGGGACCATGGTCTATTATCAGGTGACAGCCTATGATAATAATGCTCTATCAACAGCTACCGCATTGGCTAGTTATTATGTTTTTGCACCTACCGCAGGAGCACCACTTTTATTTGATAATGGTGGCGCTCTTTATGGAGTAGCGCTTTATGCGCCATACTGCTATTACG